>Ga0265294_10009788_pt1 | contig 10995 bp, 9 predicted proteins | sample MunlanPumphouse3_FD_192504 | JGI IMG/M metagenome (GOLD analysis project Ga0265294, IMG submission 192504) | Groundwater microbial communities from a municipal landfill in Southern Ontario, Canada - Pumphouse #3 | ecosystem: Environmental > Aquatic > Deep subsurface > Groundwater | place...
ATCATTTGACATGTATTAAATTTTTCTCCTATAAATAATTCTCAATTAATTTCATCTTTTTCTATTCAAAACTTAAACCAATGTGGCAGTTAGGACATTCTGTCATATCGCTAGTAATTTTACAACCACAACTAGGGCAAACAAATTCTTCTTCTTCTTCATTTTCCACTTCAGTTTCAACAAGTTCAACATTTTCATTAATAATCTTGTTTACTTCAACTATATCTTCAGGAGTTAACTTGTCCATAGCTTTAAAATCATCTTCACCTAATTCAATATATTCTTCAACAAGATATATATCATAGAAATTTAATTTCTCAATAATTCCTTTTTCAATAGGTAAATCATTCAAATCAAGGCCTTCAAGCCCTTCTTCTTCTTCTTCAATTTCTGTTTCTACAATTTTTTCAGAACCTTCCTGTTTCTGATCTTCTTCACCATCTTCATAAACAAGACCTTCTTCTGGTAATTCATTTTCATCTTGGAAAAGAGATTCAGCAACCTCACGAGTTTTAGAGGAAAAATCAATATCTTCACACTGTTCTGGTGTTCTTACATCTACTAACCAGTCGCAGAGTCTATTTACAAGACGAACATTAATTCCCATTTTACCTATAGCTAAGGACAATTGAGATTCATCAACAACAGCAATAGAAGTTCTCTTTTGAGGATCCATTAAGAATACCTGAAGAACTTTTGCAGGAGATAAAGCATTCTGTATGTAAGTAGCAGGATCTTCATCATATCTTAGAACATCAATTAATTCTCCATTAAGTTCAACAATTATTGACTTAATTCTCTGTCCACCTAAACCTACACAAGTACCTACAGGATCAACATTTTCTCTTTTAGGGTAAACACTGATTTTGGTTCTATACCCAGGTTCTCTTACTATTTTTTCAATACCAATTGCAGCAGAAGGTTCCTGTAATTCTGGAATATATTGTTTAAAAATTTCTTCAATAAACTCATCACTTGTTCTAGTTAAAACTATTCTTAAATTTCTCGGGTTTCGTTCATCTTGGGCAACACTTTCCAGAAGACATTTTATTTTATCTCCCTTAATGAAATTGTCCCGTGGACTTTGATTCCTTCGTGGAAGGATAGCTTGTGTTTTTCCAATTTCTACAAAAAGATCACCATTGCGTTCATTTTGAACAATTCCAACAATGAGTTTTCCTTCTTTTTCTTTTAATTCAGTCATTAGTTCATTTTTCTGAAAATCTCTAATTGACTGTTGTGCTTTTTGTTTACCACTCTGAATACTACCTCTATCGAATTCATCAAAGTTGACAACAATTTCTATCACGTCACCTTCTTCTGCATTCTCGTTAATTTCCAGGGCCTTATTTAAAGAAATTTCAATAACTTTATCTAGAGCATCTTCAGGTTCGTCAACAACTGTCTTTGTAGCTATTAAATGAACCTCTTCATAATTTGGGTCAAAACGAACACTAGCATTATCATCTCGGCCGTATTTTTTCTTATAACTAGCCAACAATGTTTGTTCTATGGTCTTCAACACTTGTTCTAAAGCAATATTTTTTTCATTAACCATTTCATTAATTGCATCACTTAAATTGGACATTATTTGATATCCTCCCATTTAAAATCTAATTTCGCTTTTAATATATTATCAAATGCTATTGTAATTTTTGAAATCTTTTCATCTTTATCTTCATTGTATAAATCTGTAAACTCAACTGAATTATCAAATACTTCAGAAATTATACCTGTAAGAGTGTTTTTTAATTCACTATCATACAATCTAACTCGTTTTCCTTTAAATAATGAAAACTCATAGAAATCACGGAAAACCCTTTGAATTCCAGGAGTTGTAACCTCAAGATTTATATTTCTCGTTCCTTCAACTACAGTAAGCCTTGGATAAAGCAAATCATAAACCTTAGCACATTCATCAACTGTTATTTCACCATCTATAAGTCCTATTGTAAAAATGAAATTAACATAATTATTACTAACGTTTTTCTTAACATCAACAATAAGAATACCAATCTCTTTTAGAAGAGGTGTAAATTCTAGAAACAACTTATTATTTTTTATTTCATTCTCAATCATAACCCACAAAAAAAGGACCGAAATCATCGATCCTTAACCTTTTAAGAAAATCTATCTGTAGCATACATTTATTAAGGTTTCCTGTCAATAATTATAGCTAATATAAATATAATTAATAGGACTTACGCACCAAATATTTTTTGACCAATGCTAATCTTGACTCGTTGCCTTTTTCAGACCCTTACAGACTTGTTTCTTACTATTAGTTTGTTTTTTGAAGTTTTCTTGGTTATGAGGATAATTTAGAACATACAAAGGAATCCACCCCCTAGATGAATTCCAATTTACTTATATTCTTGTCTTTTTTTTCGGCTATTTAGATTTTTTTGGTGTAATCTCCACAGATTTTGCAAAGGTGCTTGGGTCCATGATCGTCAACGTTTTGGACATGGCATCGTTGAAATTCCATCCGAATATTTTTCTTAGTCTCCTTTTGCTAATCTTTTCCTTTCCCCCCATGAGATCGCTCAATCTCTTATAGAGAGAAAGGCATGCTTTGTTCAACAAGTCCTGATTGAGAGCTGCGTTCCTGTCACTTAGAGTCATGGAATCCTCGTGAAAGACTGTATCAAGGTTCCAGTGAAGGCTATTTTCAATATTCCAGTGTGATCTTATACAGTACGACGCATCGCCGATGTCTTTAAGGCTTGTAAGATAATAGCGCATTTCGTTCGTCTTTTTGCCAGTGACATTGTGAATCATAGTCTTGTTCATGCATATCAAGGCATGCACCTTCTTCCAGTTGGAAAATCGACCTTTCTTTTCGCTTGCTGTCAGTGGGTACAGAAAGAATTCCCTTACTTCAAGCTGATTGTGACTAATCTCGCTCGTCATATGGTAGCAGAGGTCAACATTCTTAAGTTTCTCAAGATTTTCTTGAGTGAATAACTCCTTGGCAAAATCAGAGATTTTCCCTTGATTTCCCTTCAATCCACCAACATAGTCTCCCTTAGCTTCGGTAATAATACTGATGGTTTTAGTCTGCATATGCATTGCATCGAAGGTAACCACAGTGTTCTTTAGGTTCATCCTCGAAAGTATCTTCTGGGCGTGGGGAATCTCATTTGTCTTTGATTCAATCGCTTCGGAGAAGAGGCATGTCTGGGAATCCTGGTCATATACATTGAGAATCTGTAGATCTTTGATCTCCTCGGCAGTGTCGGCTTTACGCCCTGTTCCCCTCAGTTGCTTGCCATCTACTGATATGATCTTTTTTTTCGGAACCGGAAGCTTCAAAGCTTTCCTAATTGCCGTATCTGAATTGCCCAATACCCTTACCAACAACGAATTAAATTCATCTGACTTTATGAGCCCAAGAATTCTCCGAAACGTATCGTGACTTGGAATTTCATCCTTGTTGAAAAGACGTTTATAAAGCTTGTTATTGGATTTCCAGAAATCTTCTGTGGAAAGGCAACTCTCCGACCCTGCTAGTGTAGCAAGAAAGAGCATAAGGATGATCTCATTCATACGGTAAGTAACACGTCCCTGCACCCTGATGTCGGAAACAGAGTTGAATATTTTCAGAATTTTCTTAAGAATGCGAACTCTTGTTTCATTACCTGCATTCTTGATACTTATAGTGCTGGAAGACTGAAAATCATCTATTTGCATCCTTAGTGTATCAAATTCCATAATGTTTACCTCCTAGTTCAAGTGAAACTGAATGTTTCAAGGCAAGGACCTTTAGTCTCTCGGACAACTCAGAAAGATGCCATCCACCGTTTACATATACCGCATACAGGTTTGAGGAAAGTGCAAGCAGTTCGTCTTTCTCAGAGCCAAGCTTATCATTTAGCTTCGACTCTACTTGTCGCCTTAAAGTCGGAAGAAACTGATTTTCTTGATTACTTAATTTTTCATCTAAGTTAAGTCCCGGAAACAGGATGGACAGCCAGCTGCCTTCATATCCTACTTGGCTTTCCCTGCCTTCATAACCAAGCACGGCCTTGACAAAAAGGATATCTGCATTCATGCCGAGCCTTTTAGGATTAAGTCGCAATACATTGCACAAGGTCTCGGAGATACAACAAAACCCATAACGGAAAACCTTTATTCCCGCCTTAACAGGTGGCTTCGAAGGCACAAGACCATCCTTTTCGGTTGCTATGCCCAAGTATTCATCACAGCGGAATACAGGGTAGCTTTTACCGGTAACCCTCTCGGAGTGCCCTCTGTAAAGGGCATATCCTGTCTTGGTCTTCTTCACATAAATACCCTTAGTTTTGTACTTAAGGACCCAATCTGGCAATTTTTGCATGGCATCTCCTGTATTAAGTTAAGTTTAATACACTGTTAAAAGAAAAGCAAGAGAAAAAGTATTTCCTTCCCCAAAATAAGGTTTGTTTCAACTTTTCTAACTTGCTTTATTGCTTGCTGTTTAACTATTTGCTCTTCGTTTTCAAGTGTTTGATGCGTAACTCCTATTTACTTATTACATGTCCAAGTAATTAAGCCTTTTTGCTTGTTGAAGTATTGAATAATTGCATAAGGGTTTTAATGATGAGATTATCATTATTTTAAAATTCTTTTCTTTAGCGGTAGCTTTTAAAGCTGAATCAGTCTGCATTGTACTCTTTTGATTGATAGTATTTGAGCCTTCTTATCCTTTGAAATGAAACTGGTTTTTGTAGGACTTTGTTTATTCTTTATTGTTGACAGTTTTTTATAATGGTCGCAGGCAAAGAACCTTTGTTTTTTTTTCTTGAAATATCGAAATAACTGTTGTATACTTCAACGATACAAGAGGAAAATTTCTAGGAGCAAAAAGAATGGTAAATAGAGATTTAAAAAATATTGCTTATGATCTTATCAAGAAAAAAATAATAAATTGTGAATATAAACCTGGATCCCTTATAAATGAGACACAATTAGCAAAAGAATTAGATTTTAGTAGAACTCCAATAAGACAGGCCTTAAATGGAATTGAACAAGAAGGATTTATTGAAACACTTCCCAAAAAAGGCATTTATGTTAAACCGGTAACATTGGCTATGGTTAGACAAGTTTTTCAAACTAGAATATTAATGGAACCGCTAACCCTTAAGATGGCAGCACCTTTCTTACCAAAAGATAAACTCCAGTATTTCAAAGATGGATTTTTAGGTAAAAGGGAGCCAGTTGATTTTAGTTTTGACACTGAAATGCATTTATTTTTTATTGAAAATTGTGGGAATAGTTATATTATCAAAATGATGAAGAAAGTTTTTGATGAAAATACTAGAATTATTATTTCTTCTGGGCAGAATAAAACAAAAATTCATGACGCTCAAAGTGAACATCTAGAGATTCTAGATTTACTATTGGAGGAAAAATTTGAAATAGCACAAGAGAAAATGCATTCTCATATTGAAGCTTGTAAAAGAGCTGCATTAGATTATTTTTATCAAATGTAAAACTGAAAAAATTCTAGTTATCTACTAAAAATATTGAAGAGTTGTTTTATTGCAATTCTTTTTTTATATATTAATTAATACTTATATCAGATAATATATCCCAAACATTAAAAAAAATAGCTGATAGTTTTTTGTAAACCAAAAGGAAAAATTTAAAGAAAATAAATAAAATATTTTTAAATATATATACAGAAAGAAAATAAAAATAATAATAAAAAACTTGTGTTCTGATAAAAACCGATGTATACTAATTACATTGGTGTTGGATACAACATGAACCAAACGGCAATTTATTGTGTATATAGATTTTGGGATGCTTTAAAAAGAATTATAAATTTGAAGTATTTTTTTTAAGGAAAGGTGTAGGACATTGGTAAGAAAAGCTAATGTATTGAAAAAATGATTGAAGAGTTAATTAGAGGATAGAAATGAAAAGAATTGTTTCTTTTTTTGGAGAGCATTCCGAAGTTTTTGAGGAATTAAACGAGCGAACAAGAAAATATGCGTTGTCTAAAGATATTGAATATATGTGGCATTCTCAAGAAGATTTTAACCAAGAAGAAGTAGTAAAGGATCTGCAGAATTCTGAGGCAGGTTTAATTGATATCGAACCCTATGGTGAAGATATTTTTAAACAACTTGGAGATAGATGTAAATTACTTATTCGTTTTGGAGTAGGATTTGACAAAGTAGATCTTAATGCTGCCACTAAATATGGTTTATGTATTACAAGGACAACTGGGGCTAACTCAATGAGTGTTGCAGAAATGGCACTTTCAATGATAGTTGCATTAAGAAGACAACATGTAGTTAATCGAGCAACAGTAAATTCTGGAGTATGGACTAAAAACATTGGTAATGAAACTTATGGTAAAACAATAGGAATTATTGGATTTGGAGCTACAGGACAAAGATTAGCAAAATTATTAACAGGTTTTGATTGTAATATTTTAGTTTATGATCCATATCCAAATAAAAAACTCATTGAAAAATATAATGCAAAATTAGCTGAAATAGATGAAATTTTTGCTCAATGTGATGCTATTAGTATTCATGTTCCTTATTGTCCAGAAACACATATGCTTGCCAATGAAGATAGATTAAGAATGATGAAGTCAAATGCTGTAATTGTTTGTACTGCTAGAGGTAACATTGTTGATGAAGAGGCTTTGTATAAAGTTTTAAAAGAAAAGAAAATTGGTGGTGCAGGTTTAGATGTTTATTCTGAAGAACCTCTTCCCGCTTCTTCACCCCTAACAACTTTAGACAATGTGATTTTAACTCCACATGTTGCTAGCCAAACTTATGAAGCACTTTGGGCTACATATAAAAAAGCAATTGATATAATGGATGATTTTTATAATGGTAGAGAATTATTAAAAAGCGATCTATTAAATCCAGAATATAAAGAGAATATTAAATAATAAAATAGAAGATAAATCCAAAAAAAATAGGAAATTACTAATATTTGATGAAATGAGTTTTGTTTCATAAGGAGATGAAAATGGGAAAGAAAACATTAAGAGAGTACATGACAGGAGATAAGTTTTATTATGTTCCTGAAATTTATGATTGCATTTCAACGAGAGCTGCTGAAATGAACGGGTTTGAGATGACGATGATTTCAAGTAGTGACTTTGCTTGTTCTCTGACAGGAATCCCTGATTTAAACTTGATTACAATCGATGAGTATTGTTTCATGATTGAAAGAATTAAAAATATGTCTGATATGCCGCTCTTTATTGATGCAGATGAAGGTTTTGGAAGACCTCTACAGACATACCTTGGTTGTAAAAGAATGGCGCACGCTGGTGCTGATTGTATTCTTATTACTGATGGTAATGAATTATCTCAACCTGGGCTAGCTTCAATTAAGGATACTTGTTATAGGCTAAAGGCTGCAAAAGATGGAATGGAAGGAACTGACTGTCTTCTTCTTGCTAGTTGCAAAGCAAATGTAGATGAAGATTTTGATGCTTATACCGAAAGATTGAATAGTTATCTTGAGGCTGGTGCTGATATGATTCTTCCTCTTGGAATTTGCAATAGCACAAAGTATGGTGGAAAATTTGGAGCTGCAAAGAAGATTGGAGAAGCGGTAAAGGCTGCCTATTGGTATCCTGATTTGGATCCGGGTGATAAAGCAGAAGATGCCCCTGAACTTTTAAAAGCAGGATTTTTGTTTACTGGAATTCACTATTCTTTCAGAGCTGCGATGTATGCAATGCTTGATACTGGAAGACATGTTTTTGAAAGTAAGACAAATGACTATGTCATGGAACACTATGATTATACTGGATACCATTTCCATTATTCACCAATGGCTTGTTTCCTTAATGGAACACCTTGGGTAGAACAAGAACAAAGGTACGTTGATAATCCTGATGATGCATTTGCAGCTAGAAAGCTTAAGGGATTTTGTGGTGAGAGCGATAAACTGGTATGGGACGGAAAACCAGTTAAAAGATAAAAAAACCTCAAAATGAGGGAAAAGGAGTTTTATATGAAAAAAAGAGTTATTGTATTACTAATGCTTTTGTGTTCAGTTTTCTTTGTGTTTGCTGGCGGAGCTGATGAGACTAGTACAAATGATGAAAGTCAAACGTTGAATATTGGTATTCAGTCAGAGTGTGTTCATACGATGCTTTCATTCTCACTTACAGGCGATAGTGTTGATTATTTTTATTCATGGCCTGTTTATGAGTCATTGTTTAAGCCAAATGCTGAAGGTTCAGTAGATCCTTGGCTTCTAGAAAGTTATGAAATGGATAAAGAGAATCTAACCTATACATTTAATGTAAGAAAAGGAATTACTTTCTCTGACGGTACCGTGTTTGATGGTGCTGCCTTAAAGTGGAACTTGGATCATTATCTTGAAGTTGGAGCAAAAGTTGCTGCATTACTTTCATCCATTGATACTGTGGAATTAGTAGACGAAGACACTGTTGTGTTGCATCTTAAGACTTGGAGTTCTATTCTTCCATATGCATATTCTCGTGAATGTGGATATATGTATTCTCCAACTTTTTATCAAGAGCATGGCAAGGAATATTGTGATGAGAACCCATGTGGAACAGGTCCATATGTTATGACTGAATGGAATTATGATGTTTCAAAGACATTTGAAGCTAGAAGTGATTATTGGGATGGCCCAGCAAAAATTGATACAGTCAAGTATGTTATTTATACTGATCCTCTTGTAGCTCAAGCTGCTATGCAAAATGGTGATATAGATGCTTACCTTGGTCCTGATGCAGGGACAGCAAATTCTTTAAAGGCCGCTGGAATAGAAATAAAGACAGGGACTGTAAAATCTCATACTTATATGCTTTGCTTTAACTCATTGAATCTTTCTGGAAACGATCCTACAGGCGATGTAAGAGTAAGAAAAGCAATTAGTTATGCAATTGATTTTGATGCATTAGTTGAAGCTGTTTGGGGTGATTTTGCACAAGAAAGGAATCAATTTGGTGTTGGACAGCATTTCTACAGTGATAGCGTTGTTGGTTATGATTACAACCCAGAAAAAGCAAAAGCTCTTCTTGCAGAAGCTGGATATCCAAACGGATTTACAATTGACTTGAAGACTGAAGATGCTTCTAGTCTTATAGACAGTGCTACAATTATTCAGCAATTCTTATCTGAAGTTGGTATAAAAGCTAATCTTTCAATTCTTTCTGGTGCAGATGGAAACGCTGCAGAAGCTGGATGGGGCGAGGGCCTTTGGGTCCATGGTTCGTCAGTATATGTAAGTGCACCTATGCAAATGGCTTCTATGTTTAGACAAAATCTTACTGGACATGTTCTTGGCCTAACAAACCTTCTCCGTCCAGATGATGTTGAAGCTGCTATAGCTCTTTCTGTATCAGCTGCATCTGATGAAGAAGCAGTCGAAGCTATTGGCGAAGCAAACCGTTTGTTGACTGATGAATATGCCATAGTAACTAATTTTGCAGAAGTAGCAAAACTTTTTGCAGTAAATAGTTATGTTAAAGATTCAGGAATTGGAGATACTTTCTATTCCGTTGCTGATCTTGCAAACGCTTGGCTTGACAAATAAGTATTTTTAAATTTTGTTAATTTAGATGTCCTGTGTAAAACAGGGCATCTATATATTTAATTTTTGAGTAATCAAGAATTACGAATTAGAGAATGATATGAGTAGATATATAATAAAGAAAGTTCTGATAGCTTTCAGTCTTGTTTTTCTTATTTCCCTTTTTACTTTTTTGTTAATGCAACTTCTTCCGGGAGATCCCGCGGCAATTTCGCTTGGACAAGCTGCCACTGCAGAAAAAATACAAGAGTATAGAGATAGTTTTGGATTAAATGATCCAGTCTTGGTGCAGTATTGGCACTGGATAACTGGAATACTCTTTCATGGAGATTTTGGCAAGTCTGTTTTAAATGCTAGAGATGTTACAGCATATATTAACACTAGGCTTCCGAATTCTATTTCGATAGGATTACCGGGTTTGGTATTTGGAGTTATTATAGGACTTTTGATTGGTATTTTCTCAGCTGTCAAGCGAGGCAGCTGGGTGGATCAGGTCTTGACTTTTATTGTTAATTTCTTTTTAGCTAGTCCAAGGTTTTTGATTGCTATTTTTGGTGTAATTATTTTGGGATTGCAACTCAAATTAATACCGTTACAGGGATTTACTGCGCCGTGGGTAGATTTTGGTGATTATTCAAGAAAAGCATTTTGGCCGATTGTTGTTAATGCAATTTACACTGTTGCAATTATTGCAAGACAAACCCGATCAAATATGCTGGAAGTCACTAGCCAAGATTACGTAAGAACTGCAAGAGCCTATGGATTGTCAGAGGGCAAAATCATTTTTAAATATACATTCAAGAATGCACTGATTCCTGTAATAACCATTATTGGACTTCAGATGAGAAATATTGTAGCAGGTTCAGTAATTATTGAGAATGTTTTTAATATTCCTGGAATTGGTCAACTACTTTTAAATGGGATTCAACAACGTGATTATTTTATAGTACAAGCTTGTGTTGTTGTGTTATCAATGATGACTGTATTTTGCAACTTGTTTGTTGATATTGCATATGGCTTCATAGACCCACGGGTCAGAAAATCAATGAGGTAATGATAATGGAAAATAAAATAGATCTTCAAAGAATGCAAAAAGAAGTAAAACGAAGAAATCGTAAACAGACACTAAAGATTTTTTTTGGTCGTGGAATTATTGTAAAGTTGTGTTTTGCTGTATTGATTCTTTTCATAATTTTATCATTATTGCTTCCTTTAGTTTTGACTATTGATCCTAATAAACAGGAGTTAACGAATAAACTTTTGTTGCCATCTGCTGAACATATTTTTGGAACTGACTATTTGGGAAGGGATGTATTTGTTAGAATCGTTTATGGTGGAAGAGTTTCACTTGCTGTAAGTTTGCTCGCAGGATGTTTTTCAGCCGTAGTTGGAATCACTCTTGGTTTAATTGCCGGATATTTTGGTGGATACCTTGGTAAAATTATTATGGCTTTTACCGATATT
>Ga0265294_10009790_pt1 | contig 10994 bp, 11 predicted proteins | sample MunlanPumphouse3_FD_192504 | JGI IMG/M metagenome (GOLD analysis project Ga0265294, IMG submission 192504) | Groundwater microbial communities from a municipal landfill in Southern Ontario, Canada - Pumphouse #3 | ecosystem: Environmental > Aquatic > Deep subsurface > Groundwater | place...
TCCGATTGACCAACATTCATGAAAGTGCAATAATACTCTTTTAATCTAAGTTTAGTAAAACTGAACTCCCCCCGTTTCGAACCGGGGGGAGCTGTAAAAGAATTGTTAAATCGTTTATCCACCGCCACTCGGAGTGAACGTAGAGATATCAATCTCTTCCTCGAATTTCTTCAAGTCTTTAAGTGTCTCTCCGGTTCCCTTGAATGCATCGGTGGATCTTTCACGCTCTTTGAAGGAGAATACCTTGTACTCCGACTCGTCAGCAGGTTGCAGGAACGAAGCGTCGTAGTAAAGGTTGGTACGATCTAGTTTTACCCATGTCTTTCCATCCTTCTCGCGGACATCCGTTACCTTCCCTACCGTCAGGGTTGGCATGTACTTCAGTACATCTCCTTCTATCATTGGCATCAGCCTTTGATAACTGCGGTTCTCTCACCAGCAGGGACGAACTCTCTGAGTCCGCCTCTTCCGATCTCTTTTGTGACATTAGCGAAGTCGAAGACTAAGCTTGGGTCAGCAAATGCGACACGGATAAATGGATTGGCTGTGAAAGCGTCTCCACGAGCGACGTGAGCTGCCTTCGGGATACCTGAATATCCTGAAAGGTGACCGACATTCATTGCGTAGTTCGGATAGTTAGGTCCACGAACTTCCATTGGCAGACCCTCATCAGACCTGTATGCGAAAGAGTTGGCTGAACCGCACTGATCCTGAAGATCGAATCCGTAGAATCCGAGACGTCCAGTCCTCTCCTTATGCTGAAGCATTGAGAGGTACCAGCAATTCAAACCGCAATCTGCGATACCGGTTGCCATAGCGCCCGCGACACCGGTTGCTGCTGCTGCGACGGTTGCCCTCTGTGATCCACCGAAGTGAGTCTCCATGACAGCTGGGTATCTCTCATACATCTCAAGTGCGTATGAGTTGATATCGTCACCGAGTTTGAGGAGTTCGTCGTAGTTCTTGGGGTCCAATTTGCAGAATCCACCGTATTTGTCTTTGATAGTGTCGATTGCGTGATAAACGTAATCTTCGAGGATGTTATCAGTATATGTTGCTGAAGCATACTGAGTGAATCCTACTCCACCAGACATGTATCCACCGAGATATATCTGATCGAAAACTGCTGCTCCGAGACCTACTGTCTCAAGAACTGCACGTCCGGGATCATCTGGGTAGACACGGTCAGACTGAACCATATCTGCAAAGAATCCGAATGGTATTCCACCGGGTTCGTTGGGTCCTCTTGCACGCCTAGCAGGCATCATAGTACCCATGTTGATAGACTGGTGTTTTGCGGCATATGCGAAATCTGCGATTGCTGCCTCTCCTGCTGCAAGTTTGTATGCGGAGATGAAAGCCATTGAGATCTGCATTGCTGCATGCCTTGATACGGTTGCACCATCCATGAGCCTTCCGACCATGGTTGGAACACGCACTGCCTGCGTGAGTGTCTTTCCTATTGCCTGTTTCAGCTGTTTTGCCTGCTCCTTGGGGAAGAGTTTGTTGATGTCGATGACGAACCTTGGGTCGATCTCATCAATAAGCTCATCGTCACCAGAGAATACTTTAACGTATGAATCTGCAACAAGTGCAGGGTTACACTCTGCCATATGCTCCTGAACGATTGCTCCTCCAGGCATTGTGTGGTTTACTGACTCGAGATATGTGTTGATTGTCTCAGGTGTAACTTCTTTTCCCAATCTCTTCTCAATTGTTGCATGAGGAGAATCGAGACCAACAAGTATTGTCCTTCTGATATCATCCCAAGCCTGCTGGATAGCTGGATTGTTGATACAATGGAGGTCATCGGCCTCTACATAAATATCAGTATGTGACAACTGATAGGGCATCATTAATCTCTGTCCGAGCGGAACTCCGATGTCTTCATTCATCATCGGGACGCCGCGCTTTTTAGCTATTGCGTCTGCTGATTTCTGGAATTCTACCTTAGATTTTGACTGTTTCCATCCGCCGTAGCAGTAGTATTTGGTCTCCATATCGGTAGGGTCTTCTTTGAATTTCTTCTTACATGCTTCCATGAAGAGTTTTTCCTTAGCTTTACCTGCCATCTTACTCACCTTTGAATTTGAATGGCTGGAATCCGCCGAGTGTTCTCAGCTTGTGGATCCTGAGTCCATACATTGTTACTTCTTTGTCGTCTCTCATATCAACGCCGTCTGCTCTGAAGATGGTTGTCCTCTTCTTTAGATCAGACATTGATGCTGGCTTTCCGACATAGATCTTCCTGTCAAGTGGGATTGCGACCTGGTCCTTTACATAAACGACCTCTTTCTTGTCTGCATCCCAAACATATCTCTGCCATGCATCGAACATAAGTCCGTGCTCGTCGAGACGACATGCGTGTCCGTGAACGGTTGCTCCTCTGATTCCAGTAAGTGCTGGATCGAAGGTCTCATCGTCAATCAGTTCCTTAGCGAGTTTCTCAAGGTCCCTCTCTCTCATTTCAATGATCTGACGTCCGGAAAGTGTTCCGGTATCAAGTCCTCTGTACCTTGAAAGATACATCCATGCTCTCTGGTATGGAGAAATGGGTGCAAAATATACTGAATCAGTAAACTGAATATACCTTACACGGTCTCCGTGCTTTGCTCCATCGATAGGTGTAACGAGTTTCCTGATTGGACAGTCTGGCTCTTTACCTTCTTCTATCGGGGGATGGATGGACTTGTATGCCTCTCCAGGATTACGGTGTCCCATAAGTCTGACGACGTCATCCATAGATACGTCACGAAGTTTTTTCAGGTTTATCTTAGGGTCCATATATCTCCTTCTGTTTTTAGCAGGAGATGTGGTACCGGGGTAAAACTGTCTTTTATATGCTACCATATTATTCACCTCTATAGTCTCTGAGTGATTTTCTAAATTTCGAGAATCTACCTATATTGACAGAGAAACCCATAGGCATTGTTGCCTCGCAGGCTTCTGTGATCTGTGCAACTACAGCGTTCAGCATCTCTTCATCTTCAACATCCAACTCAATGTAAAATGCGCCTACTAAATAGCACAATTCTACATCACGTCCGCCGACCTTTATTACCTTGCGCTCGGAGTGATTATTTGGAATGCCCTTTGCAGGTCCGTTGTTAATGTTCTTTGACAGGCTCTCACCGGTCATGTTGATCTGCCTTATATGCTCAATTGGTTCCAACGCATTCAGTACCTTTTCGGTTGTGTCTGCTCCCAACATATTATTGGAGAATATCTCAACCTCTGGAAGTGGTATTCCTGCATAATCCGCTGCTGGCTTTCCCGACATAGAAATCATCAGACCTTCTTTGCGATCTTCTTAGCCTCTGCGCCTACGACCTGCATAGGTGAGTGGAATTCTTTCATATCTCCGAATACCTCTTTGATAAGGCCGGATGTTGCTTCAGGTGAGAAGGTCTGTGTTCCGCCATCCAGACAGTTTGCTGCTGTAACTGCGGGAATCAAAACTCCTTTTGCATGCCTTGTAACAACGTGGTTTCCGTGGAACAGACCTGGTCCTCCTCCTCCATAAATGGAGTGTGAGAAGAATGACATACCTACACCGACTCCTTCCGCTCTACCATAGTCGACACCGGGTAGACCCGTCTCGTGCTCGAGCAGATCGTTGTAGTACAAAATTGTTCCTGGAACACCCTGAGCTGCCCTTGCTGCTCCGACATTCACCATGACTGCTGCAACCATTCCTACAGATGCATATGCATTCCACAACGGAAGATCGTCTGTTGTGTATACCTTGTATCCTGAAGGAAGTGTCTCTTTAACGTAGATGACTTTATCTTCAATTGCACGTCCGACGATGGACTCAATAACAGTACCAACTGTTCCAGTCTTACCGTTCTTCTTTACGATTGAATAAAGCATATTGTTAGCGTTAAGTCCCTGATAAGCGAGACACAGAAGGTGTCCTCTCTCGAAGGGTCCGATAGCGTCTCCCATCTCAAAGGATCCACACTGTTCAAAAATAGACGATAATGCAGTACCCTGCATTGCATTCTTGTTAACAAGTGCAACGACGTGGTTTGCCATAATATTCCTTAATGCAAAACCAGCTCCCTCGTTGTTCTGTGGAATTTCGAGGATCGACTTGCAATTTGCACCATCGAATCCTACTGTCTGAGGATATCTTCCCCATACTGCACCTTTTACCATGTTGGCCTTATACATCGGTATTTTGAATTGATCGATGATTGCCTCGGTAACTGCGGATGCGGTTGCTGTAAATCCTGTTGTGTATTCTACGCCGGCATTCATTCTTGATTCTGGTACAACTACGATGAGTGATTTTCCACCGTTTTTGATAATGACGACTGTATCATCGCCATCTATTACCTGAACCATTTCTTTAATTGCCTTTGCAATCTTCTCTGCGTTAGCAACTAATGGAATATCGATCTCTTTTCCTCTGATCATTGCGCCAGCCATGTTACCGGTTTTGAGAGCTTTCTCAATTCCAGCAAGGTTAACTGCAACGGTCCTCTTTGTCAGAGATGCAATTCTTTTAATTGCGTTGTTGCGCAACGGACTGATGGCTTCCAACGGTACGTCTTTTGCAATACGTTTTCCATTGTCGTCATACAGGTCGATTACGTCCTCGTATTTTGGCATTTTATACCTCCTTAGTCAATAAATGTGCGAAAAATGTCAATTTTCCGCGTTTCCCCTTGCAAACCTGTAAACGTGTTATACGTTATAAAAGGATGGTAAAAATGGCAACTTTTTAGAAAAATACATATTTTTATGTCAAAAAGAGACCGCCAAAAAGAACTCTAAAGAGCATTTCATGTTCAGACACTAATATTTAATACTTATTTTGAGTAATAAAAATGAGAGAATTAATGCATAACAAACGCACCAATTCTTCTCATTTAGTAGATGTTGAAATATTTTTAATTTATTCACGCTTTGCTTTGGTCAAAACACCCGTCCTGTACTTATCCAAGTGTGTAATATATCCTGGAATCTTAGAATACGGGATGCCTACAGCAAGCTCATCCTTCGCCATATCTGTCTTCTTCCTACAACCGAAACATCCCAACGAGATGTTAGGAACTCCACTAACTACAGGTATAACAGTAATATCCTCACACGCACATTGGAACGGCGAAGAACTGAATGTTGCACGTCCACCTTGCTCTGCGGTCATAAGAGGGATGATCCAATATACACGCTCAGGAATGTCTACGATTGTGACTACATCAGGTGTAAAATCTGCATCTTTAAGAGGACAGACGACCTCCCCTACAATCTCGTAAGACATTGGAATACGATCGCTGATCATCTTAGCAGCAGCGGCTGCGGAATCATGAATACCGATGCCTACATGAAACTCTCCTGTAGCGACCTTCTCAGGTGTAGGTAGCATTCCCAATGCAGATGCACCTACGTGGCAATTCTGCATTTCTAGAGGCATCTTGATACATTCTCCGTGCCTTGCACGGAACATTGCTTGACAATGACTCATCTGTGCTTCTGGAAGTTTGCAACAGGCTGGATATTCCTCTCCTTCCTTAATAAGCTTGATAGCAACAGGTTCTGCCCTGAGGCCGAGAATGGTTTTCAATTTCTCTGCGTACTCAGAATTCGTCTTAAGTATGTTCGACATGAATATGTAAAGCGACTTACAATAGAATAAAACTTGTGCTGAAAAACATAAGTGGTAAGAGGTTTAGTAAGAAGTTTTTAATCGTAAGCTTAGTTCTTGAAACCTTTGACAGCGTCAACAAGTGCCTGCATGTTCTCGTTGGATGTCGCAACTGCGATACCGCAACCAGAAGAGATAACACCGAATCCAGCTTTTGCGCTGTTGAGTGCTCCTTCTTTGACTTCTTCAGGAGTTCCCTGGAAGAGAGGCCTGACTGATCCGACGTTTCCGACGAGAACTGTCTTGCTTCCGATTGCCGAGACAGCTTTGAATGGGTCAACTTTCTCTTCGATTGAAAGTCCGGTTACACCGGTGCCCGCCATTGCATCGAGAATAGGATATGTGTCACCGCAGATATGCAGGACTGAGAATGCATCTTTAACGTTTGCAAGACATTTCTTGATTGCGTGTCCGGATGCCTCTTCGAACATATCAGGTGCGAGCATATCGGTTGATCCTGAGGGCTCTGACATCTGAATGACGTCTGCGCCTGCATCGGATAATGCCTGTGTATATGTTGCACATATTGGTGTGACTGCATCTACCCATTTATCAACCTCTTCTGGTGCCATCATCATACCGAAAACCATGTTCTCTGTGCTGATCATATGACCTGCAAGTGTGAATGGTCCGGTGTTTCCTGCGACAACAGCGTAATTCTCTCCGTGTGATTTTTTCAAAAGGCCCATTGCTTCAAGTACAACTGCCGGCCTACCTGCTTTTATGAATTCCTCAGGTGCCATAAGTGCATCTGGGCTGTCATACTCGCCCACCATTGGGTCGAATTTGAAGGGGTGGACTTTGATCATAGGTGCTGCGTCTTTTTTATCGACCTGAACCTTACATCCGAGTCTCTCTGCCTCAACTGTGAGACAGAAGGGTCCTCTTACACACTCGAATCCAAACATATCGGCCTGTGCTGCTGCGAGCTTTGCCATAAGTTTAGCGTCTTTGTGGGCTTCGGGCCATGCGGCGCCGACCTTCTCCATCTGTCCGAGTGTTGCAGACTGGGTAAAAATAGCTACCGGAGGTCTGTCGAGTTGTTCGTTTTTCATTGCTGCGATTACTCTTTCTCTTGGAGTCATTGACATGTATAACTTCTCCTGGTAATGGGAATAGAATACTATTATTTAAAAGGCTTATTTTTCAAATCAGCCCTATTTTTGATGATATAACTGCCTATTGACCATATCATTCAAACATTTAGATCCGTCACTTCAAAAAGTTTTCCAAGAGGAATTATACCTACTTCCGATAACCCATAAATGTCTGCATTCGCATAATCCGATGATTTGAGAGCGGGCGCCATAATACAATTATCATCTGCGATCAGATCATTACCTGATGAAAAAGGACTGAACGGAGGCAGAACGATAACACCATCGGCCTTAGCATGAACAAAGCATTGGAGCTTGATTCCTCCGCTCACGGCTCCATGTATCTTAACAGAAGGGTGCTCATGACCTATGATGACTGGTCTCTTTCCAGAATCAATATGCCCGTGTTCCATCCTGAATCCACATAAATCAATATAATCAACAGCTAAAAGACCCATATCAGAAAGTATATTCTGAAGGAAATTATCATGATTGCCTTTGATAATTATCACTTCGGCAGCCTCTGTAAGCATGGATATTATAGTTTTGACTTCGTTTGATGCTTCATATCTTGACCTTTTGAAATCATGCTTAATATCCCCTAGAAGGACCACCCGTTTCGGTTCATACTTCGACAATATGACATTTAACGAATTGCGGATCGAATCTGTATTCATCCTTGGAATGTACATTCCCTCATCTTCCATGGCCTTCTCGTAACCAAGATGGAGATCTCCCAAAACAACAGTAGGCCCGTCATCCAGGAGCAGACACCTATCGTTGGTTATCCTGACGCCAGGAAGTATCTCGAGACTCTGCATATATCATGAATGCCCTCCGACGTATTAAATCAACTCCGAATACGATAAAATGAATTTCACAAAGATGATATCATTTCAAAAGAATACATAACCTTATTTCAAAACCCCGATTGTTCTCACAATATCTTAATAATTCAATTTTTACTTGTGTCATATTACTAGATCTCGATAGTTCATATATCAATGCCAATTGAATCCGAAAATAATATGAAACGAACATTGCGAAAAAGGAGTGCTGTTATGCCACCTGTATGAAATCACACACTCGGACTAACCTCGTAGTATTCACTGGTTTTTCAGTAAATCTTTGTTTAATTTTATCAAACATTCAACAGAATTGCCATATCCAATATTATCTTGCACATCTAATCTGGTCCGTCATAATCTTGCAATGCAATAGTTTTTCATTCATACCAACATATTACTGTTCATACAATGAGTATGATGGAATTTACTGAGACCCTTTCAGACAAACTTGTGAAAGATATCGCCAGAGCAGCTAAGGCTCTTCGCACAGCAAAGACCGCACTCGTCATAACTCACATCGATGCAGACGGCATAACCGCTGGTTCCATCGCATCCATCACCCTGGAAAGGATGCACATCGAACACACGATAATCTTTGAAAAGAAGATCACCGAAGACACCATCCATAGAGTAAATACCAGTAGTGCGGATATTATTTGGATCTGCGATCTAGGAAGTGCATATCTATCAGAATTCAAAAAATCGAACATAATCATCACTGATCATCATGTTCCCGACCCTAAATACAGAAAGAAACAAACATTCATCGACGGTTTCTATGAAATACACCATCTTAATCCCCACTTATACGGAGTGAACGGTTCATATGAAATATGCGGCGCAGGCATGACGTATCTGCTTTCTAGAGAAATGGATCCAAAAAACACAGACCTAGCCTACCTAGGAATAGTCGGTGCTGTCGGCGACTTCCAGGACGACCTTGAATCTAGACTCGTAAGTTACAATCGCATAGTTCTCAAAGATGCGATAGATGCAGGCGATGTAATTGCCGATACAGATATAAGATTTTTCGGAAGAGAGAATCGCCCACTCACTCAATTCTTGCAATACAGTAGCGACCCCGAACTCCCTGGAATCACAAATAATGCAACGGGATGTTCGAACTTCTATTCAGAATTGAACATACCCTTGAAAGATAATGGAGAATGGAGAACATGGAATGACCTCACGCCTTACGAGAAAGATATTGCAACAGAAGAACTCCGTTCAATGGTCAGTGGAGATGACAAAGCTGAAAAACACCTCTACGGAGAAGTCTACACACTTCCAAAATTCGAATCACACATCGGACTCAGAGATGCAAAGGAATACGCCACGATCCTCAATTCCTGCGGAAGATACGATGATGCAGAAACAGGCCTTAGAATATGCAGAGGAGATCTGACCGCACTAAATGATGCAGAACAGAACCGCTCCGATCACAGACGCAACATTTCGATGGCTCTCTCCTACATAAAAGAGAATCATCTCATCAGAGAACGCAGATTCATCCAATATTTCGATTCTGGTTCTGAAATCAGGGAAACAATAGTCGGCATAGTGGCTGGAATGCTTTTGAATTCCAATGAAGCAAAACACGAACTTCCTATTTTTGCATTCGCGAAAGCAGACGACGGCATCAAAGTATCCGCAAGAGCAACACACAATCTTACAGACAAAGGATTGGATCTCTCAATAATTATGAAAACAGCATCAGAAATGGTGGGAGGTTTCGGCGGAGGGCATAACATTGCCGCTGGCGCGACAATTCCCGAAGGAAAAGAAGAGGCCTTCCTCGATATCGTGGAAGACCTTGTTTCATCTCAAGTTATTTGAGCAATGTGTAAAGAACTGCTTTCTGAGCATGTAAACGATTCTCTGCCTGATCGAAGACAACACTCTGCGGACCATCCATCACATCTGCGGTTATCTCCTGTCCTCTGTGGGCGGGAAGACAGTGCATGACGATACAGTCTGATTTTGCAATACTTAACAGCTGACTGTTGATCTGATACATGTTGAAGAGCTTCATGGCCGCCTCTACAGGAGTGTCATCTCCCATCGAGATCCATGTGTCTGTGTATAGGACATCTGCATCCTTACAGGATTCTTGAGGGTCATGTGAAGCGATTATCTTGCTTCCGTTCTCATCCGCGATACGTGCAGCCTGTAGCATGATCTCTGCGTTGGGCATTCTTGTTGCAGGACAGCACGCGACCATATCCAATCCCATGATGGCAGATGCGTAAAGAAGCGAATTGCATACATTATTTCCATCGCCTAGGTAAACAAGTTTCTTCCCGCGGAATGAACCTTTTTTCTCTTTGATGGTCACCATGTCCGCCAAAGCCTGACAAGGATGCTCCAGATTGTCGAGTCCGCTGATTACCGGTACTGTCGCGTTCTCTCCGATCTTATCCATCATCTTGTAGTCGAATGCACGGTACATTATACCATGAACGAAACGACTCATCACTTTTGCGGTGTCCTCAACAGTCTCACCATGCCCCATTTGCATCTTGGACACATCGATATATAATGCATGTCCCCCGAGTTCGGTGATGGCAACATCGAAAGAGATCCTTGTCCTTGTACTTGGTTTCTCGAACATCATCGCCAAGGTCTTACCTTTCAACGGCGCATCGTTATTACCGCGTTCTTTTTTGAGTTTGATCGCCAGATCTACAAGGTCTGGCCATTCGTCCTTCATGTCGAGGACCGAAATAAGATCTCTTTTTGCCATAATTGACAGGAAGTGATTCATTCGCTAATAATGCTTATGCTCAGCATTGTACAAGAATTTGTAAAAATGTCTAATGAATACTTGATCAGACCTATGTGAAATCGTATAAACATATCATAGATTTGCATACAACATGCTGATTAATACTTGTAAAACAGATAACTTAGCCTATCTATTCGATAATATATCTCGAACCGCAAATCCGTTAATGATCTTTGAGGCCTTACTGCTCAAAGATCATTTTTATATCTTTAAAAATTCATAATGCATTGTCGCGCTGATATCTTCTTTTGAAATCGTTGACGCATTCTTCAACAGTCCCCTCTTCATCATAAGACACCTTGATGCCTGCCTTATTTAGAATGTCGATCCCGTGAGACCCTATGCCCCCTGTTATGACCGCATCGACACCGAGACCGATGATAGCCTCAGCGACTTTCATTCCTGCACCTTCCACAGAATTTGCAAACTCGTTAGCAACTACCTGATAATCAAGTGTGTCCATATCCACTATCAAAAAATAAGGAGCGTGGCCGAAATCGTCAGCCACATATGAACTAAGTGAATCTCCCTCGGAAATGACACCGATCTTCATTTCTGCTCAACCGTTGTTATGATCTTCTTCACGATCGATCCAAATGCTTTCGCAGACA
>Ga0265294_10009791_pt1 | contig 10993 bp, 10 predicted proteins | sample MunlanPumphouse3_FD_192504 | JGI IMG/M metagenome (GOLD analysis project Ga0265294, IMG submission 192504) | Groundwater microbial communities from a municipal landfill in Southern Ontario, Canada - Pumphouse #3 | ecosystem: Environmental > Aquatic > Deep subsurface > Groundwater | place...
CCAAGTCGGCGTCGACTTCGACACCATCACGGTCAACGGCACCATCGCGACCAGCCTCGCCAGCGCCGGGTATGGCTGCCCCGCCTTCGCGCTCTTCCCGACCCACGCCACCAGCACCTATCTGCCCGCCGCCGTGCCCGCGCCGCTGGCCGCCGGCAGCGGCGCGACGCTTGACCGGATCACCGATCTCGAAGCGTACATGGGCGGCAGCCTTGTCAACAACCGGGATCTCCTGACAGCCCTCCCCTTCCATTGGCAACGCCTGTCGCCCACGACCGCCGCGGTCCAGTTTCAGGTTTCCGCCAGCAACGCCACCTATTGCGTGAAAGTCGAACTCAAGGAGGATGCGGGAGGGCTTTCCGCCCGCGCACTTTATGCCAAGGCACTGGTGTTCCCGGAAAGCACGTATCAAGACCGCCGCGGCATTGATTTCGACCTCGCCGGAGACGCGCTGCCGCTGGCAAACGGCCCCGACACCGCCGACGGCATCAACATCGTCCGCCTTCAGGCTGTCCTGACAACCGCCGGACTGGCCGCGAGGCAACCGGCTGTTTTGCCGGGACGCATTACTGTGGAGGATGCAGCCTTTGCTCCCGCGCGATTGCTTTCTGCGCGCGTCAATCTCCTCAGCTCCTCGTCGCTGCTCACTCTGGACGCGCCCGATTACGTCACGCTCGCTGCCGCTCCGACCGGTAAAGGGGCTTTGCGTATCGCCGCGCCGTCCGGTGCGCCGCAGCCTGCGGTCACCAACCCGGTCCACGATACGTTTCTCCCGATTACGCCGGCCGTAGCCACCGTGCTGACCGGGGCCCGTCTGGCAGAGATCACCGGCGCGGCGGTCGCATTGGGAGGCGGTGCAATGAACAACGGTCTGGGAGGCCCTGTTCCTGCGGCCATCCACCACTGGCGTGCCGGAGAAGACGCTGTCACGTTTCAAGCGCACATCTTCGACGATGTTCACACCAAATGCGTGAAAGTCCGCCTCACGCAGCAGGGCAACGACATTATGGCCTCCTGCGACTACGCGCGCTATCTCAGCGGCCGGCATCTGCCCGGCTTCGATTTCGACACCAACCCCGGCTGGACGTCCTTCACCATCGCCACAGACAACACGATGGGCGGCTACGGCGTGATGTCGATCGCCCTGATCGCAGGCGGTACGCCGCCTCCTATCACGGTGTCCGCCGGACTCGCCTTCGCAGGGCCGATCACCGTGGAGCGGCGCACGGCCTACATCAACGTCCCTGCCATATCCGTCCCTGCGCCCTCCTCCATCCAGGCGCGCGACGGTGCCACCCTTGTTGCTGCGGCCAACCGAGCCGCCGAGGGCAAGGGCCTCGGCGAGGGTTGCCCGCTCGCGCTCTCCGGCGGCTCCGTCCTGCACGTGAACAACACCTTCACGCTCGGCTTGTCCCGTCCGATCACGCTCAACGCTTCCGAATGCCGGCTGTACACCGGCGACCACGGCGATTCAGGCCAGTACGCCAATAACATGACCCTGCAGAACGGTGCCCGCCTCATCGGCAACCGCATCCGCATCGGCTATTTGACAACCCCCGCCCACTGGCTGATCCTCGGGCCGGCCGCCTCGACGAATGCCGCAGGCTTCACCCTCGTCAACAACGCGCAAAACACGCCGTTCATCGTCGAGTGCCGCGCCGACTTCACCGTCGCCGCGCAGTTGCATGATTACCCGGAAGCCGGACGCTACAACCAGCCATTGATCAAGTCCGGCGCTGCCGCCATGACCCTCGCCGCCTCCGGCAGCACCTTTGGCGGGCCGGTCACCGTGCGCAGCGGCACGTTGCGCCTCGAGGCGGCGAACGCCCTCGCCGGCACGAACATGCTTACCGTCTTGGCAAATGCCGAACTACGTATCGCCGCCGCGCAGAGTGTGCCGCACACGGTAAACCTCTCCACCAACGCCGTCCTTTCGCTCGCCACGGCCGACGCCTTCGCGGGCGGCGCCGCGCTCACGATCGACGGCGCCACCGTCCGTCCCGAATCTCCCGCCGCGCTCAACACCGCCGGACAGACGCTCTTCGCCGGCACATCGGTTCTCGACTTCGGCGTGACGCCGCTGACTGTCGGTGCGGCCCTCTTTGCTCCCGATGCGACCGTCACGCTGATCGGCGACCTCGCGGCCGACACGCTGCGCTTCCTGGAGCGGCTCACGCCCGCGCAACTGGGCCGCTTCGCCACCCCCTCCGGACGGCGCGCTTGGCAGACTGCGGACGGCTACCTCCGCGACACGGCGCGAGGGACCTTGTTCAGCGTGCAGTGAACGCGATGGCAGCGATCCATAATTTTTTCAATCTTTTATCATTTTGTACTTGCTTATAAGAACAGAATGCCATTATCCTATTCTTACAACTGGTATTTTTGACTCTTCGGGGTACTTCATCGTTTGCGCGACGTGTGTTACGTGAAGATGGGGTTCCGGGGCATGGCAACATGTCCGCTGCAGCAGACCAAGCCATGGGTTCTGATGCAGCCGGCTCAAGCAACAACATGGCTGGACAGTGGAAACACGAGGAACGCAGGCATGGACATCTACGTTGGCAACCTTCCGTACTCAACGACAGACGACGACCTGAGAGGTCTTTTCGCGGCACATGGTGAGGTTGCCTCGGCGCGTGTCGTGATCGACCGTATGACAGGCCGGTCCAAGGGGTTCGGTTTCGTCGAGATGGCGGACCGGGCTCAGGCTCAGCAAGCGATCGACGCGCTGAATGGATATGATATCGAAGGGCGTAAGCTGCGCATCAACGAGTCGCAGCCGAAACCGCGCGAAGAGCGCGGCGGCGGCGGCGGCGGCGGATTCCGCGGTCGCGACCGTGGTGGTGACCGCGGCGGTAGCCGCTGGTAATCCAGCGCGCGACAGCAACACTCTGTGGCGGCACCCCTCGCGGGTGCCGCCTTTTTTTATCCCCGGATGGCGGCTGCGGACCAGAACGTGCGCGCGGCACAGGCCGCAAGCCACGTCATCTCCGTCCGGAGCAGTGTGCCATACGATTCCGGATACCCCGCCGAGGGTCACTCCAGTTTGAATTCAACCGTCAAGACTTCATAGTGCTTGAGGAAGGCGAGAGAGAGTCCGCGGATGGGCTGCGCATTGGCGGCGGCTTTGAGCACAGTCTGGTCAAAGTAGGCGCTGCCAGAGGATTGCCGGATCCGGTAGCTGACGATCCGGCCCGTGCTGTCCAAGCGGATGTCCAGCAAGGCCGGCCGGGGGCCGGCGTCGCCGGCGCCCGGCTGCACCCAGGCTTCATAGAGCGCGCGCCGCACCAGCAGCACACAGCGCGAGATCTCATCTTCGGGAATGCTGTTGCGCGTGCCGGCGCGCGCGCCGTCGCGCAGCGCCTTCTCAATCTCTGCCCGCGACAATTTTTTGTCGGTCACCGGTTTCGTGCTGGCGGGCTTGCTCGGATCGTACGGCTTGTAGAGTTCGTCAAAACGCGGCTGCTTGGGCTTGGGAGCCTCCACGCGACGCCCCTTCTGGAAGTCGGGCTTCTTCGGCGGCGGTTTGGGCGGGGCCGGTTTCTTTTCGGGCTGCTTCTTGGGCGGGTCAGGCTTCTTTTCGGGTTTTTTCTTAGGCGGGTCCGGTTTCTTTTCGACCGCCACCGCATCCTTGGGCGGCTCAGGCAGCGGCGCCGGCTTGGGCGGCTCAGGCAGCGGCGTCGGTTTGGGCGGCTCGGGTTGCGGTTTCGGGTCGGGGGCTGGCGTCGGCTCGTCCGGCACATTCGGCTCCACGATGTTTTCTTCCAGCACGACCGTGAAATCGAGCGGGATCGCGAGTTCCTTGGGACGGCAGCCAGGAATCAGCGGCACCGCGACCGCCACCGCCAGCAAGATGCCGTGCAGCGCCATCGACCACTTCAGCGAATAGGAATTGACCGGTCCCGTCTTCACGCGTCATTCAGTCCGATTGGGTGACCAGCGCCATGCGCGTGATCCGCACCTTATAGAGGATCTTCATCACTTGAACCACCTTGCCGTACTCCAGGCGCTCATCGCCGCGCACCAGCACGGCGACGTCCGGATCCTCCGCCGCGAGGTTGCCCAGCGTGCGCTCCAGATCTTCCAGGGTGATCTCGCGGTTGTTGAGGTAGGCCCGCCCCTCGGCATCGAGCGTGACCACGTTCGATTTTTTGACCGGCAGCGCGTCCGCTTTGCCTTGAGGCAGCTTCACCGAGATGCCCTGTTCGATCGCGGGCATCGTAATGATAAAGGTGATCAGCAAGAGAAAGGTCAGGTCGATCAACGACGTCATGTCGATGTTGTTGATAACCCCTGAAGCCTTCTTGCGACCCAGACGCCGCAGAGCCATCAGTCGCTCCTCCCCTGGAATTCGCAGGCGACCCGCCCCATCAGCTCATCGGCAAACCCGACCATATCGGTCGAAAGCTGGCGGACTTTGGCGGCGAGCGCATTGTAAAAGATCGCGCTGGGGATCGCCACCAGCAGACCCACCACGGTGGTGACCAGCGCCGACGAGATTGAGGGCGCGATCTCCGAAAGCAGCACCGTGCCTTTGGCGCCCATGTCGGCGAAAGCGTCCAGCACGCCCCACACCGTTCCGAGCAGGCCCAGCATCGGCGAGGCGGTCACGATCGTCGCCAGCAGGCCCATGCCGTGTTCAATACGGATCTCCTCTTCCTGCACGGTGTGCTCACAGGTGCTGCGCACCAGCTCGATCTCGCGGGCCGTAAGGGCCGCCTGGGCGGCATCGCTCTGGCGGCCGATCACCGAGCGCCGCATGTCGGGATCGAGCAGCTTGACCATGCGTTCGCAGGTGCGGTCGTAGATCAGTTCGAGCGCCGTCATCACACCCTTTTTACGCAGCAGGTAGTAGTCGAGCACATCCCTGCCGAGCAGGAATTCACGCAGGAAACGTTTGCTGTTGCGCGCAATGCTGTTGAGCTCCTTATTCTTGCCGATGATGATCGCGGCGGCCACGATCGAGCTGGCGAGCTGAACCAGCACGATGCCTTTCCCCATCATGTTCGATGTCAGAAAACCGCCGAGCAGAGAGGCCAGCGGCAAGCCCGCCGGCAACAGAAATGAACCAACCATTCGCGCCGCCTCCTTAGCCAAAAGGGGTGAGATAAAAGGGTGCGTGTAGCATGCGCCACACCGGCGCGGATGTCAATCCCGCGTTGCCCGAAAAGAGCGCTTGCCAACCCCGCCCGAGCCCTCTACACTGCCTCCGTATCGATGAAGGAACCTGAGATGTCTGAACCGAAACGCGTCACCCTCGCCTACCGCGTGCCGTATGCCGACACCGACCAGATGCACGTGGTCTACTACGCCAATTATCTGACCCTTTTCGAGCGCGGCCGCAACGAGCTGATGCGCGCCTGCGGCATCACCTACCGCCAGTTGGAGGCCGGGGGGCACGCCCTGCCGGTGCTGGAGGCGCACGTCCAGTACCATGCGCCCGCCACCTACGACGACTTGCTGGAGATCGTGGCCTGGTGCGATTCCTTTAGAGGCGTCCGCCTGAAGATCGCCTGCGAAGTGCGCCGCGACGGGCGCCTGCTCGCCGAAGGCTATACGGTCCACGCTCATGTCGACAGTCAAACGCTGCGCCCGGTCCGCCCCGCCGCAGCCTTTCTCGCCGCGCTCGGATGCCTTGCCGCGCCAGCCGGCGAGCCGCAGCCGTGAACGGCATCCGCGCCGTTTCAGCACGCCCACCCTTTCACCCCCAGTCCCGCCCACCTTTATGCGCTCACCTCTCACCCCAACCCGCGTCATCCCGGTGACCAGCCTGACCGTCCCCCTGCCGATCGACACCCTGTTCGATCCCGAGCGCCCGCTTGAAATCGAGATCGGTTGCGGCAAAGGACGCTTTCTTTCCGCGCGCGCCGCGCAGCACCCGGAGACCCAGTATCTCGGCATCGAGCGCATGCTGTCGCGCGTGGCCAAGCTGGACAAGAAGGCCGGGCGTCTCAAGCTCGACAACCTCCGCGTGCTGCGGCTCGAGGCGTTCTACACCTTTTACTACCTGTTGCCGGTCCACCGCGTGCGCACCGTCTACGTCTTCTTTCCGGACCCCTGGCCCAAACGCCACCATCACAACCGCCGGCTCTTCTCACCGCTCTTTCTCGACGCGCTCTGGGCGCGACTCGAGATCGGCGGCACGGTGCAGATCGCCACCGACCACCTTGACTATTTCGCCGAGATCCGTACGCGGCTCGCCGCCGACCCGCGCTTTCGCGAGATCCCCGCGATGGAGCGCGCCCCGCACGAGCAGACCGAGTTCGAACACATTTTCCGCGGCCAGGGCTTGCCGATCGGCCAGTGCGGGTTTCAGTCGCTCCCCGCGCCGGAACGGCCGCTGTCGCCGTTGACGATCACGCCGGACATGGAACCGCGCGGCGAGCGCGCACCCCGGTCACCCATCGATGCCGACACGGATGACGACACGCACCAAGAAAACGGTTGACCGGTTTCAACAAACCCGGTTTACTAAGACACTCACAGAAAGGATTCCTTCTATGCAGAAATACGTGTGCAATGTGTGCGGGTATGTGTATGATCCCGAGACTGGCGATCCGGACAACGGCATCGCGGCCGGCACGCCGTTCGAGGCGATTCCGGACGACTGGTGCTGCCCGGAATGCGGCGTCGGTAAAGATCAATTCTCACCGGCCTCCTGATCACTCCGCGACCAGGCCATACTGTTTGGCCTTGTAGCCGACGATCCGCGGCGTGGAACTCAACTGGCGCGCCGTCGCCGCGATGTTGCCCCGGTTGAGTTTCAACGCTTCAGTCAATATTGCTTTTTCGTACACACCCACCATGTCGCCCAGCGACGCGCCCTCGGTCAGCGTCGGCGCGAGTGGTTTCGGCGCCTCGTCCGGCTCCCCGGGGAGCTGGATCGAAGAGGGCAGCGACGACGCCCGGATCACCTCATCGTCGGTCAGCAGCACCGCGCGCTCGATGCAGTTCTCCAGCTCGCGCACGTTGCCGGGCCATGTGTGGCGCATCAGCAGGTCGACCGCGTCGTTGGAAAACTTGGAAACCTTCTTGCCGTTCTGCTCGGCGTACTTGGCCATGAAGTAATCGGCCAGCAGCAGGATGTCGGCCTTACGCTTGACCAGCGGCGGGATGTAGATCGGAAAGACGCTGAGGCGATAGTAGAGGTCCTCACGGAACAACCGCTGCTCTGACATTTTCTGCAGGTCGCGGTGCGTGGCCGCGATGATGCGCACGTTGACCTTGATGGTCTTCACGCCGCCCACGCGTTCGAACTCGCGCTCCTGCAGCACGCGCAGCAGCTTGGCCTGGATCGGCAGCGGGATCTCGCCAATCTCGTCCAGCAGGATCGTGCCGCCGTCAGCCAGCTCGAAGCGTCCCTTGCGGTCGGTGACCGCGCCGGTAAAGGCGCCCTTCACGTGGCCGAACAACTCGCTCTCGATCAGATTTTCCGGCAGGGCCGCGCAGTGCACGCGCACGAACGGTCCTGACGCGCGGTTGCTCGCGTAGTGCAACGCATGCGCCACCAGCTCTTTGCCGGTGCCGGTCTCGCCGTGGATCAGCACCGTGGCCTGACTCTTGGCCACCTGGTAGATCTGGTCGTATACCCCCTGCATTTCGCGCGAATTGCCGATGATGTTGTCGGGGTGATAGCGGCGCGTCAACTCGGCCCTGAGCTGTCGGTTCTCCTCCTTAAGCGACTCCTGCTGGGCCAGCACGTCGCGGCGCAGGAGAACGGCGCGTGCCAGCATTGAGGCCACGACCCCGAGAAGCTGCGCGTCCTCCTGCAACTGCGCGTCGGGCGCGTGCGGACGGCAGATGCTCAAGGCCCCGACCACCTCCTGCTTTTCTTTGATCGGCACGCAAATGAAGGCCGTGTCCGCGCTGCGCCCGAGCTGCGTACGGTTGAGGAAGATGCGCGACTCGCTGGTGCGCGGAATGATCATCGGCTCGCCGGTGAGCACCACCTTGCCGGTCACACCCTCGCCGAGCTTGTAGCGTCCCAGCTCGGCCTGCATGCGCGTCAGCCCGTGTGCGGCCTCGATCAGAATGTCGTCGCCGCCCTTGCGCAGCAGCGTGATGGTCGCCATGCGGAAACCGAGCGTGGTCGCGAGCGCCTCGAGAACCGGGTGCACCACCGAGCGCATGTCGATGCTTTGGTCGACAATCCGGCTGATGTTGTGCAGCAAGGCGAGTTCTTGTTGATGCCTGTCCGGTTCCATGTGTTTCCCGTCGCGTTACACGAAGCGCTGTCCGGTCAAGGTTTCGTAAGCCTCGACATATTTCGCGCGTGTCTTGGCGACCACCTCGTCCGGGAGGACCGGCGCGGGCGGCTGGTGATTGAAGGCGACACTGTCCAGCCAGTCGCGCACGAACTGCTTGTCGAGGCTGGGCGGATTGCTCCCCACCGCATAGCTCTCGCGCGGCCAGAAACGGCTGGAATCGGGCGTCAGCACTTCGTCCGCCAGCACGAGACGGCCCTGTTCGTCCTCGCCGAACTCAAACTTGGTATCCGCGATGATGACGCCGCACGCCGCCGCGTGGTCGGCCGCCTTCGAGTAGCACCCGACCGAGCGTTCGGCCAACGCGTGAGCCTTGTCCGCTCCCAGCGCCCGCTCCAGCTCGTCGGCGGTCACAGGCATGTCATGCTCGCCCAGTTCCGCCTTGGTGCTAGGCGTGAAAAGCACCGTGTCGAGCTTGGACGCGTTCTGGTAGCCCGGCCGCAGCGGCAGGCCGTTGACCGTGCCAGTCTTCTGGTACTCCTTCCAACCCGAGCCGGTCAGATAACCGCGCACAATGCACTCGAAGGGGATAATCGCGACCTTCTTGACTAGCATCGATCGGCCGCGCAAGTCCTCCTTCACCGCTTGGAGCGCAGCCGGATACTGCTCGACGTCCGCCGTGATCAAATGGTTCGGCACGCCGTCCAACAAGCCAAACCAAAACACGCTCAAGCTGTTCAGGATCCGCCCCTTATCCGGGATGCCGTTCGGCATCACCACGTCAAACGCGCTGATGCGGTCGGTCGCCACCAGCAGCAGGCAGTCGCCCAGATCATACAGATCGCGCACCTTGCCGCGCTTCGGCGCGGGCAGTCCCGGAATGGCACTCTCAAGCAACGCATGGTTTTTGTCGTACTTCATAAGCCCTCTCTGTGTTTTCGACGTGCAAGAGTGTAGCGAAAAATCACGCTGACGCCCAGTACGCGCACAAAAAAATCGAAACGCCACATTTTTGTCGCTTGCCGAACGCTTTTGCGTGTCCATTCAGACAAGGCTGTCACTCAACGGTCGCGCCAAACCGGCACAAACAGCAACCGGACGCGCCGCTCATCGCCATCCGCCAGCGCACCCCCGAGCACGCGCCAGCGGTAACGCAGCGCCTCGCCCGAGCCGCGGCGGTGCCACGAGGCCAGCAGCGGCAGCTGCCAATAGGTGTAGTCGGCGCGCCTGTCTGACGCGTGCGACACGAGGCCCCATGCGGCGCCCACCGCGTGTCGGTCGGGATTCCATTCTGTCCTTAGCAAGCCGCATGCCAGCGTGCCGCGAAAGAAATCCTCGCCGCCGTGCGCCTCGGCTGCCCAGCCTCCCAGCAGTTCCACGCCCGACGAGAAGGCGGGATAGCGCAGCAGGCGCAGCGGCAATGGCAGATCGCGTACGACCGAGGCCAGCCAGCCCGGGCGCTCCGCTTCGGCGCGCGAACGCCGCGCGCAGGCCATCAGCCGCTCGCAGGCCGCCGCGTCGGCGCACCCCCAGACGATCGTCACACGCGCGCCGTCGCGCTGCACCGCAACCGGCGTGTCTTCGAATGCATCCCTCAGCCGCCGCCGGGCCGCGCGACAGAAGGCGTGCGCCATGGCCGGGCGTTCCCACAGGCTCAGCCAGACAGTCTGGACCTCTTGCCGCCCGCCCTTGAGGAAATAGACGCAGTCCCCCATCCACCCCTTCAGGAAGCTGTGTCGCGAAGGTGCGGCGAGGCGGTCGCCGTTCAGCCAGAGCGCGATGCCGAGCGCGCCCATGCGATTGACCGAGACCCCATGCGTGGCCTCGCGCAGCAGGCCGGGATCGGGCTCGAACGCAGCGGCCTGGAACCCCGGCAGATAGCGGCGCTCCGGATAGAGGATTTCGGCGGTGGTGGCCGGAACCCGCCGGGTGTAGGCGCGGTCGATCGCGCCCCAACCCGCATCGCGCCGCAATCGGTTGCAGAAGACGGTGCCGTCCAGATACGGGCGCAGCAGCGCGGCCGTCAAAAAGGGCGGCGTTCCTTCGAGCTGTTCGGACGCCTCCTCCAGATCAACGCGTCCCAGCAAGCCCAACGCCCAGGCCGCAAAGGGCGAGGCCGAGGTCATCGGCACCCCGTAGCCGTCGAGCAGACCGTCCAAGCCGGCCAACACGGCGGTGCCTTCGGAGAAGGCCGTGAGCGCCAGATTGCCGTCTAGATCGCGCGAGGACTCGCGCATCAAGCGCTCCAAATCAAAGTGATCATCCTCGAGCGCATGGCAGAATTCATGCACATACACGAAGCACTCCATGCCCGGCACCTCACGGCTCACGCGCGGGGCATCGGAGGCCTGCGGCGGCGGCTCGCTGACCGCCACCAGCCGCTTGCTCGCCGGATCGTAATACGCAGCCACCTGGTCAGTCATCAGCTCAAGAAAAAGCGCCGAGAGCGATGTCTCGCGCGGCAGCAGGCGAAACTGGCGCAGCAGCAGCTCGGTTTGCGACAAATACTCGCGGTTGTCGCTCTTCGCCAGCTCCTTCTCGAACGATGCGCGCATCTGCTCGCGCGTCTCCTTCTCGATCGAGATCTCACGCCGCAATGCCAGTCCGCGCACGTTGGCGGCCTGCGCCTGATAACGGGCGATCTCAGACGACTCGCCGTCTTTCCCTGCAGGCGGCAGCGACGCGCAGCCCGCCCCCCATAGCAGTGCGATCAACAACACCCCGGCCTGCCCCCCTCTCGTGCTCTTTTCTTTCATTGGATCTTCACCGTGATCTCGTAATGGAACATC
>Ga0265294_10009792_pt1 | contig 10993 bp, 9 predicted proteins | sample MunlanPumphouse3_FD_192504 | JGI IMG/M metagenome (GOLD analysis project Ga0265294, IMG submission 192504) | Groundwater microbial communities from a municipal landfill in Southern Ontario, Canada - Pumphouse #3 | ecosystem: Environmental > Aquatic > Deep subsurface > Groundwater | place...
TATCAGTCTCGGGTTTAAGAAAAAATTTCATCTATGGGATATTTTCTCCGCCTGGTTTTAAACTATTTGATACAAGGGTGTCTTGCGGTTATACAGATAACTACAATATACACGATTCTGTGATTTAGTGCATGGTGATTTGGTTGGTAGTATGAGTATTAAAAGGATTTTTTTGTTTGGGAAATAAAGCTGTTAAATTGCCTTAAACGCAGGCAAAGGTTATAATTTCACTGATACTTATTTGTTATTAATTAGCGATTTGGCAGTTAACATGCCGGCTGTTAATCAAGCATAGCCGGTATTTTAATATCGCCATAGAAGGAAAAGTTGTAATGCCAAAAACTGATCTTGTCCTTTTACATGCTCCGCATGTGTATGACTTTCGTAAGATTCCCCAGCTTTACGGCCCTGTTAGCGATCTTGTTCTGGCAACACCTGCTTTTGAGATGTATCCAGTTGGCCTTTCTACTATTGCTGAGCACCTCGAAAAATCGGGGTACCGCACCCGTATCGTTAATATCGCCTGGAGGATGCTTCGCAGTGTTAAATTTGATGCAGAAAAATTTATCTCCAAACTGGACGCGCCGCTTTTTGGTATCGATTTGCACTGGATGGTACATGCACATGGTTCTATTGAAATTGCCCGTATCGTAAAAAAATATCACCCGGATTCCAAGGTTATCATCGGAGGATACTCAGCCTCCCGTTTTTATAAGGATGTTATCAAGTACCCCGAGGTCGATTTTGTTATGCGGGGGGATTCGACTGAAGAGCCGATGTGGCTGTTTATGGGTGCGCTGAAAACTGGTGATTTTGCCAGTGTGCCCAACCTTGTCTGGAAGGATGTGGATGGAGTTGTTCAGGAAAACCCTTTCAGTTATGTGCCCAAAGATATCTCCAACGTCATGGGTAACCATTACGGCCTGATGGTGCGCCAGGTTCTTCGCTACCGGGATCTGGCCAGCGTAGTACCTTTCAAGGGCTGGCTTAAATATCCGGTAACAGCAGTTTTCACAACTCGAGGATGCAAATACGAATGTATTTTTTGCAGCGGCTCAAAAACCGGCATGGCCGGATTTGCCAATCGAACCGAGCCGGCTCGCAGAACAGCTGAGGATATCGCAAAAGACATCTACAACATAAGCCAGATAACACGTGGGCCTATACTTATCGTAGGAGATATCCGGGAGGGAGGTAATGCCCGGGCACATGAACTGCTCGAGAGGATGAAAAAAGGCAGGGTTAAAAATACCATTATGTATGAAGCCTTCAACCCCATGAGTCCTGATTTCATCAAAGAAATGGCGGAAGCGACTCCCGGCTTCTCTCTCGATATGTCGCCAGAATCACATGACCCCGAAGTACGCAAGGTTTCTCTGGGGAGAGATTTTACCAACCAGGCCATGGAAGATATGATTCAGGCCGCTCTTGATAACGGTGCCAGCCGGGTGGAAATATTTTTTATGATAGGCCTGCACAAACAGGATAAGCAATCTGTTTTGGATACCGTGGATTACTGTGAAGAACTGCTCAAAAAATTCAAGGCGGATAAACGGTTGTTTTTATTCATGGGGCACCAGGCACCCTTTATGGCACCGGGCTGCCCGGCATTTGAAAATCCGGAACGCTACGGTTTTCGTCTTTTGTACAAAACTTTTGAGGAGCATCGCCAGGCTTTAACTTTGCCGAGCTGGAAATACCAGCTCAATTATGAAACCCAGTGGCTTTCCAAAAAAGAGATTACTGAGGTTACCTATGAAGCCATTTCCCGCCTGGCTCAATTGAAAGCACGCTATGGGCAGCTGCCACAAAAAATGGCAGATGAACAATCCGAGCGTATAAAGAGAGCCATCCAACTGGAAGAAAAACTTGACAGGCTTGTTGAAGCGGGAGACACCGAAGCTATAGCCAAGCTTAAACCGGAAATGGACGAGATCAACGGCTTTAAAGCAGCTGAGAGGCTGGAACTGGAGATCCCTGTAGGATTGGTGAGGTTGCGCTATTGGAACGCGGTAAAGAAAGCGCTGTTTGGTAAAAAATAAAAACAGAATAGTTTCATGATAAATGATCAACTAAGAGCCTGGATAGAAGTGCAGAAATTTCCGCGCCATTCCAATGACGTATTTTCGTTTGTATTAGGCTCGGTGCTGGCGTGGTATGCAACCGGTGCGTTTCACTGGGGTGTGTTTATTGCCGGCCTGATGGCGGTTTTTTTCATGGCCAATGGTATTTATCTGACCAACGAATACCAGGATTATGAAAGTGATTCCCGCAACTCGGAACGTATAGGTGGTGTAAACAGTGGAATGGGTATGGATACCACCGGCGGGACACGGGTGCTGGTAAATGGAAGATTAAACCGCCGCCATGTATATCTGGCGGGGATGGCCTTTTTTGTCCTGTGTATACCTCTTGGGTTATTGATCCAGTTTGGGTTTCATACCGGACCCTGGACAATCCCTCTTGGCATCGTCGGTTTGTTTTTTACTTACGGTTATTCAAATCCTCCCATAAAAGCCAGTTACAGGGGAATGGGCGAACTTTTCATGATGCTTGGATATGCCGCTTTGGTGTTTACTGCATATTATATTCAAAGTGGCCCGTCATGGTTTCCGCTTGTAGTATGTCTTCCGCGTATACTTTCGGTCCCTGCTCTGAAACTGCTTCGAAACATTCCGGATGCCGCTGCAGATTCCCTGGCAGGAAAAAGAACGCTGGTAGTAATGATTGGTAAAGCCAGAGCCGGCAGGCTCTATGTTGGGCTTATTGCTGTCTCAGTTGCGACGTTTATCCCCGCAATCGTCGTCACCGGGTCAATATTTATTCTGCTCAATATCATTCCAGCATATTTTTTAATATCCAGTGCGATACCCATTGCTCGAGGGCTCTGGAATGAAACCGGGCCTCTTTCAAAAAGCTGCCGGGACGGTTTTAAAGGCTTGCTGCTCATACCGATAACACTTACTTTAACCTTTATATTGAATGCTGTCACCGGTTTGTAAAACCCCGGTTTATCACCTGAGCTATTGCTTCACTGCGGCTACTGACTCCCAGTTTTGAATATATGCTGTTTATATGGTTTTTGACTGTTTTCTCTTCTATCAAAAGGTTTTGGGCAATTTCCCGGTTCTCTTTTCCAGCAGCAATCAAGTTTAAAACCTCGTTCTCCCTGGGTGTGAGTGTATTCAAGGCCAGGGTAGTTTGCTCAGGTCGTGATGATGAGTGCTGAGGGAAAAATGAAGCCAACGGCGGAACGGTTACTTTTTTACCCTCGGAAACAGCTTTGATTGCCTGTATTAACCCGTCCGGGCTGAAATGGCCATAAACCAGGTAACCTGAAGCTCCAGCCTTGAGGGCGTTTGCCAGTACCAGGGGATCATCTACTACGGTTAGCATGAGAATTTTAACTTGACTGTCGGTCTTCGACATTTTCATAATGGCTTGAATGCCGTCCATTTCCGGCATGCGTATATCCATGAGGATCAAATCAACTTCGGTTTTGGAAACCTGGCTTATGGCTTGAGCTCCGCTGGAAGATTCACCGGCAATAATGATGTTATTTTCGGCTTCAAGTACACTGCGAAGCCCCCGGCGGGCTACAAAATTATCATCTACAATTAACACCCTGAGAGGTTTCACGGAGCGCCCTCTTCAATAGGTATTCTTATACTTAACCGGGTACCTTGAGGGGAACTTTCAATCTGTAAATTGCCTCCGGCAAGCTCTACCCTCTCCTTCATGGATAATAGACCCAGTTTACCTTTTCCGAGCAGTTGATAAAGGTCGCCGGAGGGCAGGTCGAACCCGTGTCCGTTATCAGATATTTCGAGCTTCATCTGGCCGTTTTCGGTTTTTATGGCCAGCCCTACCTGCGAAGCTTCGGAATGACGCTCTATATTGAGAAGGGCTTCTGCGATAATTTTATTAATGTCCTGGCTGGTTTTTAGCCCAGCCTGAATCTCTGTATTGTACAGTATTATGTTAACTGGAACTCCCCTGCTCTGGCTCCATGAATCAACCATGTTTTTAACACCCGGTAAAATATCAGATGTCCCACCTTCATCTCTGAGGTCCATTATAAGGCCGCGTATCTGGGAGCTAAGCAATTGGCAGACATCCTGGATATAGCGCGATTTTTCTGCCAGCATTTCTTTCTTTTGATTATTATCCTGATTTAATGCATAGGCTTCCAGGGAAAGGCCATGCAGGCTCTTTAATACGCTGTCATGGAGCTCGCTGGATATGCGCCGCCTCTCCAGGAGCAGTGCCTGTTCACTGGCGAGTTTTTCTGCCCACCGGCGCTGTTTGCGCCATTCCCTGGCAACCATGCCGACCATGAGCGAAATAAAAGACATAACCCCCAGGATTAGCAGAAAGTCAGGCAAATCAAATTGTGTGCCATCTCTGGCATAAAGATATACCCACCCCAGTCGCATAATGCCGCCAAAAATAATATCCATTACCAGCGCTCCCCAGAGTCCCAGGAGCATTGCGGTTTCAACTACAATTGGGGTAAATGCTATGTATATAAAAGAGTGGCCGTCATTAATGCCGGTAAAAATGAGCGCCCAGCCGGCCAGGAAATCTGCACCCAACATGGTCATGCCCAGAACCTGCTGATGGCGGTACTTGTTGATGCGGGGGTTAAGATAGAGCGCAATCAAATTAATGGCTGCTAAACCGAGTACTGCTGTCAATATAAGCGGTTCAGCCAGCCAGCCATAAAGCCAGGCAGTCAGAAGGATGGCAGGGATATAAAGCCAACGCAGAAAGATAAGGACTCTTCCCAGTCTTTTAGTTTCAGCTATGTGTTGCTCTGTTCGGTTCACTTTTCCTTCCCGGCAATTCCTGCATTCAGGAACATTTTACATCTTTAACCGGGCTAGTGCTAAAAATATTTTTGGGCCCCGGGGACTCATGACGAGTATGGAGAGTTTTTGCTAATATTAAACTGTAACCCGTGCTTTAAAGCCGGTTATTTGCGCAATGAAACAAGAAAACTCCAATACCGGCTCAGCCACTATACTGCGTGCATGGATAGAAATCCAGGAACTTCCAAAGCACATAGCGCCATTGTTTCGCATAGTCCTTGGCGGTGTGTTGGCCTGGTATGCGACCGGCAGCTTCGATTGGGCGATATTTGCCCTGACACTGCTTTCAGTATTTTTTATCGCTGATGGTTCTTTTATTTCTAATGAATACTTTGATTATGAGACCGACAGAACCAATGCAGCCCGTCTTGGTGGTGATAATCAGAGTATAACCAGTACTGGCGGCACCCGTGTGCTGGTCAAAGGCTTGATCCATCGTAAGCATGCTTTGATAGCATCGATTATCTTTTTCCTTCTGGCAATGCCCGTAGGCATTATTCTCCAGTTTGTTTTCGATACTGGGGTGTGGACTATTCCGCTGGGGGCTATAGGGATTTTTATCGGCTGGTTCTACACTGCTCCTCCTGTGAAAGCTGCCTATCGTGGACTGGGTGAAGCATTCATGGCTCTGGCTTATTTTATTCTGGTATTTACCATTTATTATACTCAGGCAGGTTTCAGCTGGTTTCCGATAATTGTTGCTTCCACCCAGCTGTTTGCTGTTCCGGCGATTAAACTCCTTCGTGAATTTCCGGATTATCACGCAGACAGAAACGCCGGCAAGCGAACATTGGTTGTTATATTTGGCAAACAGAAAATGAGCACACTTTATGTGTTTCTTATGGGCATAGCCGTTATTCTCTTTATCCCCACGTTTCTTCTTTCCGGATCTCTGTTTGCCCTTCTCAATATTGTACCTATCTATTTTATCATTCGTTCAGCAATAAACGTTGCCCGTGGCAACTGGCGTGATCCACAGGGGCTTGCTTTTAGCTGCCGATATGGTTTTTATGGTTTGATGTTCAGCCCGCTTACTATCAGTCTCACCTTTTTGCTCAATGGGTTGTTGGGCTTTTAATAATTTAATGGAGGCTCGGAAAGATGAAAAAAATCATTAATCTAAAAAAATCCCTGCTGCTGGCAGCTGTGATTGTTCTGTGCGTTGCGCTTGCCGGATGTTTTGGAGAGCAGGAAAAACCTGCCGTAAAAATTATAATGGCGCCCTATTTTGGAAGCTGGCTGTGTACATATGGAATCGTCAGCGGTGAAGTGGTTTCAGAAGATGTAGATGTTATTATAGACCAGTCGCTTGCTTTTGATGATCAGATGATGGCCGGCAATTACCCGATCGGAGCTATGAATACCGCCGCCTTTGCCATTGGCAGCCAGAAGAGTTCATACGATCTCAAAGCTCTTAGTGTTTACCTGGCACACACTGGCACAGACACTACCAATGGAGTGGCTGTTGTTTATGTAAAAAAAGGGAGCGGTCTTACTTCTCCGCAGGACCTGATTGGCAAAAAATTAGGCGTTCCTGGTTTAAACTCTGGCACTGCTAGCACCTTCCTGGGTCTTATGAAAGCTGATTACGGCATCGATGAAGATCAGTTTAACCTGATAGATGGTGCCCCGCCGCAGTTGCTTGAGTTTCTGCGTAAAGGGGATCTGGATGCTACGCTGGTTCTGGGCGACCCCTCCGTTCAGGCTTATGCAAGTGGAGAATTCGATATCATCTTTAACGTAGACCAGGCTTTCGAAGAGAAATACGGGATTTATAACCCTGCCTCTTTCCTGGCAGTACGCGCCGATTATCTCCAAGAAAACCCTGAAAGAGTGGAAGCTGTATACGAGCTTCTAATGGAAAGTCGGCTTTATGGGCAGGAGCGCCTGGCTGAGCTTGCCCAGGTATATGTTGATGAATTTGGAGGAAACGCTGCGTTTTATCAAAATGCTTATTCCAAACACTATTCGGTTACCTTTGATTCCATCGATGGAGAACTGGAAGAAGCGGTTATGGCAATTTTTGGTTTTGTAAAAGATCGGGGTATAATCAGTTCTATTCCTCAATCGGATGAATTATTTGTAGAATGGTAAAAAAAGCTGCTCAGGTAGTAATTGCTTCCATAATATTCTGGCTTGCGTGGTGGGGAGTAGCTGAAATCTCCAACTCTGCTCTATTCCCCACTCCCTGGCAGACTTTGGATTCTCTCTGGGGTATTTTAACTTCCACCAATGCATGGGGACACATTGGCATATCTACCTATAGGGTATTGGCAGGCGTTGCAATCGGTTCTGCTTTTGGTGCAATCGTAGGCCTTTCTACCCGTTACTGGACATTTATGGCTGTTGCTGTGCAGTCGGTAATTTACCCACTTCTACAATCAGTTCCCACTATCTGCTGGGCGCTCATCTTTGTGCTGTGGTTTGGTCTTGCCGATATAACTCCGATTCTTGCCGTGGCCACTTCGGTGGCACCGTTTTTTATCATAAATATATGGGAAGGACTGAAAGAACTGGATTCAAATCTAACAGAAATGGCTTCAGGTTACACTGATTCGCGCTGGCGGGTTTTGGGAAAAGTAATAATGCCCATGCTTTACCCATATATATTTGCTGCAACCCGGAGCTCGCTGATGGTTGCCTGGAAAGTAGTTATTCTGGGAGAAATCTTTGGAGCCGCTTCAGGCATGGGATATATGCTTTCCATCGCATATGGCAGTTACAGGATAGAGCAGGTTTTCGGCTGGACGCTGGCTTTTGCCATCATACTGATTATTTTTGATTATGGGATATTTAGTTTTATTGACAGGAAATACATACGTAAATGGAAGCCTCAGGAAACATAATTTTAGAAGTTAAAAACCTCTCGCATATCTTTGGAACGTTGAAGGTCCTCGATGATATTTCCTTCGATGTTAAAAGCGGTGAGGTTGTTTGCGTTCTTGGTCCTTCCGGATGCGGAAAAACTACACTGCTTCGTATCATTGCAGGTTTAATGCCGGTTCGTTATGGGGCTATCAGGATAGGTGGAGGAACTACCTCTAACCTGCAGGATATCGGAGTTGTTTTCCAGGAACCACGACTGCTTCCATGGCGCACTACAACCGGCAATGTTGTCCTTCCTTTTGAGCTTGCTGATGGAAAGGCTTCGGGATTTCAGTCTGAAATCGCTGAAGAAGCACTGAATATTGTTGGTCTTTCCGATTTTAAAGAAAGCTATCCTTACCAGTTGAGCGGGGGTATGCGTCAAAGGGTTTCTCTTGCCCGTGCGCTGGTTACAAATCCCCGTATTTTGCTGATGGACGAACCATTAACTGGATTGGATGTGACTACCAGGGAAGAACTCCAGGAAGAAATTATTCGCATCTGGCGAGAAAAGAAAATGAGCCTGTTGTGGGTTACTCATGATCCGGAAGAGGCGGTATTTATGGCAGACAGAGTTATTGTGCTTTCAAACCGGCCGACAACCATAAAAACTGTTTTGGATATTCCCATATCCAGACCACGTTCAAGAGTGACGAAAGATTTTGTAGCTGCAGAGCAGGAGCTTCGCCGTCTGCTACTTTAGATAATACTGACATTATTTTCGCTACTTTTCCTCCCAATAAACCATTTATTTCCCAAGATTATTCAGCTATAATCTAAACACAACAGAAGTTATGTGCAGTCGGGCATATGCTTTGCCCGGAAGGGGATTTATATGGCGGAGAAAGAAGTAAAACCTCAGGCCTCTGAAACCCCCAAAATCCTGACCAAGCCACTCCCAAAAATTCTTGACGAAATGGAGGAGAATATCCGTGCAGCTATAGAAGCTGCATTGAGAGCTGAATCCGCTTCGCGTTCAGCAAGCGATGCAGCACGTACTGCAACAGCCGCTTCAGGTGAAGCGGCCAAGAGAGCGGATGAGGCTCGAGTCGCTGGTCAAAACGCTGCAGATTTGGCTACCAAAGCTTCGGCAGAAGCTGCTGCCAGAGCTGAATCCACCGCCGATAAGGCTATAAAAGCAGCAGACAAGGCTGCTCTACGAGCCGAGGAAGCAGAAAAACAAACCATACAGGCAGTCGAATCCTTCCATCAGGCAGCTGTTGAAGCTGCTGAAAAAGCTGAGGTTGCCGGAGAAAAGGCTCGCCAGGCAGCTGAAGAAGCAACCATCGCTTCACGCGATGCAGCCAGACTTTCTGCCGAGGAGGCTGATAAGGCAATAAAGGCGTCACAGGAAGCTACATCGATTGCTCGCAAGGTAGGCGATGAAGCCTCGAAGGCCTCGCAAGAAGCAGTTGCCAGGGCAGATAGTGTTGATGCGGCACTAAGGATCGCTCTTGCGGATGCTTTAAAAGCTACTGAGGCAGCATCTCAGCGAGCATCAGCTGAAGCTGAAGCAGCCATAAAGGCAGCTAAAGAAGCAGCTGATGCAGCAAGAACCGCAGCAGAGGAAGCTGCCAGAAGAGCAGAAGAGGCAAGCGCAACAGCCCGTAAATCTGCTGAAGATGCAATCCAGCTGGCTGAGGAAGCTGCCAGAAGAGCAGAAGAGGCTGCACTCAAAGCTGAAGATACTGCCATTGGTGCCCGCTATGCAGCTGAAGAAGCAACCAATCGTGCTGAAGAAGTAGAACTGGCTGCCAGAGAAGCTGCAGCGCGTGCTCAACAAGCTGCCGAGGAAGCTGCCGCAAGGGCAGAAAATATGGCTTTAGAGGCAAGAGATGCCGTACTTTTGAATATAAAAAAAGCCAGGGCTGCTGCCAAAAATGCTGATGATGCTTCTCTGGCAGCCAACCAGGCTGCAGAAAAGCTGGTCAACAATATTGATAGAGAATCTGCCAGGGAGGCAGAAACTACCGGCCGTCAGGCAAAACGCATGGCTGGAATATGCTACCAGGCTGCAGAAGATGTCAGGCGTAAATCTGAACTGGCAGAAGTTGCCGCCGAAGAAGCTTTTTTGGCAGCAACGGGAGTATCAGAGCACCTCTCTGCCAGCCTGGAAGAAGCGGGTAACCAGGCCAGAGATGCTGCCGCTAAGGGCTTTAAGGTGGCTGAAGAGACGGCAAAGAGGGCCGAGCTGGCTGATACCGCTGGTGATAGGGCTTTGGAAGCCTCGGCCAGTGTGTTGCACCAGTTGGTGAGTCGGGCAGAAGAGCTGGCGGTTATGTCCCGGCAGGCGGCTGATACTGCTACCGGAGCAGCAGAAACGGCTCGTGTAGCGGCTGATGAAGCTGCACGAACAATGAGTGAAGAGGCTGCTGCCAATATGCAGGAAGCTAAAAAGGTTGCGCAGGAAAGCGCAATGAAAGCTGAAAAAGTTGCCATGGCAGCTGAATCTTCCAGTCGGGAGGCCAAATCTGCTGCCGAGGCTGCTATTAAAGCATCACAGGAAGCTGCTTTGAAAGCTACCAGGGAAGCTGAAGAGGCGGCGCAAAAGGCAAGAGAGATAGCTGAATCTGCCAGAGTTGCCTCAGAAGAAGCAGTCACAAAAGCTGCTCAGGCAAGCGCAAGCGCCAGCCAGGCAGCAGAAAGCATGGCTTCTGAGGCTGGAAGGAAGGCCGAAGAAGCCAAAAACGCTGCCGATGAAGCAATAACAGCCGCCAGGCTGGCTGGTGAGAAGGCTACCAGAGAAGCTGAGGAATCATCTCAAAAAGCAAGGGAAATAGCACTTGCAGCGCAAAAGGCATCAGAAGAGGCGAAAGCTGCTGCCGAGGCAGCAGTTAAAGCATCTCAGGAAGCTGCGCAAAAAGCAACACGTGAGGCAGAGGAAGCCGCTCAAAAGGCGCGGGAGATTGCGCTGACGGCAAGAACTGCTTCTGAAGAAGCTGCCCGTAAGGCAGCCGAAGCCAGTGCAAGAGCGAGTGAAGCAGCAGAAAATATGGCAGCCGAGGCAGCTCAAAAAGCAGAAGAGGCAATGGCAAAGGCTGAAGAAGCTCTGGTAAAAAGCATTGTAAAACGAGTGCTGTCCTCTAACCAGATGACTACCATCATCCTTTTAACCGTTGTTGGTGCAATCTTTGCAGCGGTCTCTATTAGTCTTGGGCTCAGCTTGATATAATCTGCGCATTTTATGATAATCAGGAGCCGGCTATTGCGTCGGCTCCTGTTGTTTAACAATAGTAGTTAACATTTTTTGTGTGATA
>Ga0265294_10009793_pt1 | contig 10992 bp, 13 predicted proteins | sample MunlanPumphouse3_FD_192504 | JGI IMG/M metagenome (GOLD analysis project Ga0265294, IMG submission 192504) | Groundwater microbial communities from a municipal landfill in Southern Ontario, Canada - Pumphouse #3 | ecosystem: Environmental > Aquatic > Deep subsurface > Groundwater | place...
TATATACCAATTTTTATATCGTATTCAATCTTTTGAGTGGAAGTTTAATAGGCGCATATTTGGGCGCAAATTTTGCCTCTAAAATCGATAAAACCAGATTAAATCAATACCTATTTATATTACTTGTTTTTTTAAGTCTTGTATTGCTTAGCCATATCTTTTTTGAGTATAAAAACAGTTATTTACCGCCTTTATATGCACAACTGTTTTTAGGGTTTATTTTAGGTATTGCCATAGGTGCAATCAGCTCACTTTTGGGCGTTGCGGGAGGAGAATTACTCATACCAGTTATCATCCTTTTATATGGAATGGACATCAAAACAGCAGGAACATTAAGCTTGGCTATTTCATTGCCTACATTACTTATGGGAATATATCAATACAACAAAAATGAAAAACTAAAAGAGATTTTTGGTTTCAAAGAGGTCATGGTTTTTATGGCAATAGGTTCAATCCTTGGAGCGTTTTTGGGTGTTTTACTCTTTGGCGTTGTTGATGAAGTTTATATCGAACTGCTACTTGGTGGGATACTGTTGATTTCAGCATATAAATTATTTAACAAGAGTAAAAAAATTTGACTATCGTTATATATAAAAATATATATCTAAAAAAGGGAACAGATGAAAAGAATCATTCACGTTTTATTGTTACTCATAAGTTTTTTATCTTTAAGTTATGGGAAAGAGTTTGAAGATATGTTGGGGAATAAGATTGATATTAAAGAGAATATTACCAAAATACATGCCTCCACTCCTATACTTTTATATTCCTTATACGTCATAGACAAAGATAAAATTGCGGGGCTGAATTTCCCCTTTACTCAAGGTGAAGCACAATATTTGGAAAAAAAGATTGTGGATTTGCCGGTGTTGGGTGGTTGGTTTGGGCAAGGACGAACCCCTAATAGTGAGATGATTTTACAAGTGAAACCCGACCTTATTTTGTTATCTGATTTTACTAAAAAAATGGGGGAAGAAAAGATAAAAGCCTCGTTAGGCAATATTGATGTTCCTTTGGTGTATCTTAAATCAAATACCCTTGAAGAACTTATCGAATCATTTGCTTATATCGGTAAATTAGTCAATAAAGAAGCAAGAGCAAAAGAGTTGCAAGAGTATGGAACAAATGTTTTAAATTTAGCCAAAGAAATATCTTTAAAAGCCAACAAAAAACCCAAAGTTTATTATGCTGAGGGGAAAAATGGTTTAGAAACAGAGTGTGATACTTCTTTGCATTCAGAGCTTATAACTTTAGCAGGCGCAGACAATGTGCATAAATGTAAAGAGACAAATCCTTTTGGAAAACAAAGTATCAATTTTGAACAAGTGCTTCAATATAACCCCGAAATTATTTTAGTTTATGAAAAAGAGTTTTTCCAAAATATTTACAAAGATTCTAAGTGGAAATACATCACGGCTGTAAAAAACAAACAAGTCTATTTTTTGCCAAAAGGTCCATTTAGTTGGTTTGATAGACCACCATCATTTATGAAACTTCTGGGACTTAAATGGTTACTAAACATTTTTCATTCCAATTTGTACCAACTGGATATGAATAAAGAAGCCAAAGAGTTTTACCGCTTATTTTTAAATATGCCATTAAGCGATGAACAACTCAATGAAATTATGGGAAAAAATCTTGAATAAAATAGGTTTTATGGTTTTAACGCTGATTTTAATAGCGCTTATAAATACTTCACTTTTTGTGGGAAATTATGAAATAAGTTTTGAAGAGTACTTAATGTTTTTAAAGCAACTTTTGGGATTAGAGTCCAATCTTAGTGTAGAAAAATATGAGATGTTACAAAGTGTTATTTTTGAAATACGATTACCAAGAATAATTGCCGCTGTCATTATTGGAGCAACTTTATCTGTTTCAGGAGCAGCCTTTCAAGCAATGTTTGTCAATCCTTTGGTTTCTCCTGGCATTTTAGGTGTTTTATCGGGAGCTTCATTTGGAGCAGCATTGGGAATGGTTTTGGGATGGAGTTGGTTTTTTATTAATCTTTCAACTTTTATTTTTGGGATGATGGCGGTTTTATTGGCACTGAGTATTTCATTTATTTATTCAAGTGCTAAAAATATGATTATTTTGGTTTTGGGTGGGATTATCAGCAGTTCATTATTTTCTGCCTTGTTATCCATAGTAAAATATACCGCTGACCCATACAATGCACTTCCTGCAATTACCTATTGGCTAATGGGAAGTTTGTCTTTTAGTACTTCTTCTATGGTTTGGAATTTGAGCATTCCTATGCTTTGTGGAATTTTGATTTTACTTTTCTTTTCAAAATATTTAAATGCGCTCAGTTTAGGCGATGAAGAAGCCAAAGCTTTAGGTGTGGACACTTTTAAAGTAAAAATCATAGTGATTGTTGTTGCTACATTTATAAGTGCTTTAAGTGTTATTTTAGCAGGAATTATTGGTTGGATAGGATTAATTATTCCTCATATTGCAAGGCTTTTATTTGGTGCAGATAATAAAATTATTTTACCTATTAGTGCTTTGTTGGGAGCGATTTTTTTACTCATCGTGGACAATGCTTCACGAATAATTCTTAGTTTTGAAATACCCATTGGAATAGTAACCGCCATTATTGGAATACCTATTTTTATTATGGTTTTAAAAAATGCAAAAAGAGGGTTTTAATGAAATTAATTGAAGCAAAAAATATCTCTTTTTCCTATCAAGATAAACCCATATTACACAATGTGGATTTTGAACTGTATCAAGGAGATGTTTTATCTTTGGTGGGTCAAAATGGTTGCGGGAAAACAACCTTATTAAAAATATTATTGGGAATATACAAATCAACAGGAAGTGTAAAACTTCTTTCAAAAGAGATAACAAAATATAGCCGTAAAGAGTTAGCAAAACTTATCTCTTATGTTCCACAAACTCATCAAATCCCCTTTGATTATACGGTTTTTGATGTGGTGTTAATGGGAAGATTAGCCCACATTGGACTTTTTTCCAACTACTCTTTATACGATAAAAATATCGCCATAAAATGTTTGGAAAAAGTGGGCATTTTACACCTCAAAGATAATATCTATTCACAAATAAGTGGAGGAGAACGGCAGTTGGCATTTATAGCTCGTGCTTTAACTCAAGAATCAAAAATCATTTTTATGGATGAGCCAGTAACTGGGCTTGATTATGGTAATCAACTCAAACTTCTGAAGTTTTTAAAAGAGCTTTGTGTCGAGGGTTACACTTTTGTAAAAACCACCCACTATCCCGACCATGCCTTATATGCTTCCAATAAAGTAATGATGTTAAAAGATGGAAAAGTTTTAGATGTAGGTGATATAAATACAAAATTGACCACCCATAACATCAAAGAACTTTACGATGTGGATGTGGAAATTATTTCGAGAAAGAATGGATACAAATATTGTATCCCCACTTTATAAAGGATTAAAAGATGTTGAGTGAAAAACTACTGGCTATTGTTCTTATTGGAGTCGATCCCGTTTTATGGATATTGATTGCTATGAGTGTTGTTTCCTTTGGGGTTATTATTGAAAGATTACTTGTTTTTCTAAACATTAAACATCAAATTAAAACGCACACCCCCATTCAAATAAGAATTGCCCTTGAAAAACGATTGGGTATTCTTGCCACATTTGGAAACAATGCCCCTTTTATTGGTTTGTTTGGAACGGTTCTTGGTGTTATAAATGCATTTCATGCGTTGTCCAATGGCAATGATTTTAAAGTTAATGTGGTTATGGGAGGGATTTCAGAAGCGTTAGTTGCCACAGCAGCTGGGCTTTTTGTAGCGATTCCTTGTGTTATTGCGTATAACTATTTTGTACGAAAAATCAAAATGACACTTCTTGAAATAGAGGCAAATCAAGAATGAAAACAAATATTGGCTACGAAGATAACGCAATATCAGAGATTAATATGACCCCATTTGTTGATATTGTCCTTGTTATATTGGTGATTTTTATGGCAACAGCGACGTTTATGGTAGAAGGGAAAATAAGTATAAGCCTGCCAAAAACGTCTTTTCAAGAAGAGAATTTAAAACAAGAAAAGCCTCTTCTTGTAGTCATCGATAAAGAGGGGGCAATTTATATTGATGATTTGCCTATTTCGCTTGAAAAGCTCAACGAAAAACTTTTTGCTAAACGTGAGCTATTGAATTATCAAGGGGTGATTATCCGCAGTGATGCCAAAACAGCATTTGAGAATGTCGTCAGTGTCATTGATATTTGTAAGCAAAACAGTATTTTAAAATTTTCAATACAAACGGAAATGAAAAGATGAAAAACAGCCCACAGCAAAGAGTATCTATTGCCATATTTGCAACACTACTTTTGCATACTTCACTTGCTTATGCAATTTATGAAATAGAGTCAAAAGTAATCGTAAAAGAGGTTTTTTCAAGTGATATGCACCTTGTCTCTTTGGATGAGGTAAAAAAAGAACACCCTTCTGTTTTGCAAGTAAAACAAGAGGAAAAACAGCAAGAAAAACCAGAACCTCAAATTTCTAAAAAGATTAAACAAAAAGCTGTCCCTCACAAAATGAATGAAACCGTTTCTGAAAAAAAGAATAGCACATCATTGGTCTTAAAAACACAGACTAACCCTTCACTTGGAATAAAACAAAGTGTTGAAGAATATCGAGAAAATAGCACGTACAGTATTAAAAAAACACAAGAAGAACCCTATGAACAAATAGAGAATTACCTTTCTAAAATACGAGTAAAAATTCAATCCAATCTAAAATATACACATCTTGCAAGAAAATTAAAACTTGAAGGAGAGAGTATTATTGAATTTGTGATTTTAAACAATGGCTATATCGATGAACTCTCAATTGCCATAAAACAATCAAGTGGACATGAGAGTTTAGATAAACAAGCCATCAAAACTTTATTGAGTCTCTTGCCTTTTGAAATTCCACCAAAAGATAATATGACAATCATTTTACCTGTGGTATTTCAACTCAATAAAAATTAAATAAAGGAAAAGAAAAATGAAACTTGGGATATTTTTACTTACAGAGAATTTTCATCAAAATAGTTCTCAATCAATTGCCGATGATATAGATACTGCAATATATGCAGAAAAACTCGGTTTTGATGAAGTCTGGTTTGCCGAACACCATTTTAATGCGTTTAGTGTGATTCCAAATCCAAGTTTGATGATGTCATATTTGGCGGCTAAAACAAATACTATTCGTATAGGAAGTGCTGCTTTTCTAGCGCCGTTTTATCATCCCATTCGATTGGCAGAAGAGATAGCAACCCTTGATAATTTGAGTCAAGGTCGTATTAATGTGGGCTTTGCCAAAGGTGGATTTGCATTGGATATGGAGTTTTTTAATCAATCGGCAAGTTTGCTAAGAGCTGAGATGTTTGCCACTGTTCAAAAGATTGAGCGAATGCTTTATTGTGATTCATTGCTTCAACCCAAACCCATACAACATAAAATTCCTTTTTTTGTTGCCACATTTTCCACGTTTGAAACCATTGAATTTGCCGCAAAAAATGGCTATGGACTCATGTTCTCTCAAGGTGCCACACTCAAAGAGTGCGAAGAGGCACAAGAACACTATAAATCAATTGCAGGATTTTATCCTCAAACGATTCTTATGAGAATTTTTTCATTGGCAAAAACCAAAGAAGAAGCATATCGTATAGCATTGCCAGCAACTGAGCATTTTGTGAAATCTATGAGAGCCATTCAACGCAATGAAAAGCAACCGATTTTTGATGAGCAAAACTATAAAGAACTGCTTGCTCAAAGGTATGAGTTTTTTGATGCGAAAAAGTTTATAGAAGCAGGAATCATTGGCAATGTTAATGAGTGTATTACTCATATTGAAACCATAAATAGGAGGATAAAGAATCTGCATTTAGTACTCAAAATCGCATCTACTGATATCAAATTAACCCAAAAGATGCTCAAAGAATTTAGCGAAAAAATAAAACCAAAACTATAAAGGAAAAAGAATGAAAAAAAGTGTGTTGTGTTTATCATTGGCTGCTTCGGTGGCAATGGCGCAGAGTTATAATTTAGGACAAGTAAGTGTACAAGCCAATACGTTGGATGAAATGAATATGTTTGAGCAAACAATCTCTTCAAGTGATGTTTCAAGAGACAATGCATTAACCGTACAAGAATCACTGGATAATCTCAGTGGTATCAGTCAAGATATGCAAGGAGGTCGAGGAGAATCAACGCTTTATATCAGAGGGTTTGATGCAAAAAGAATCGGGGTTTTTATAGATGGTATTCCCATTTATGTTCCCTATGATGGCAATTTTGATTATGCTCGATTTTTAACAGCAGACATAGGACAAATTGATGTTTCAAAAGGATACTCTTCTGTTGCTTACGGGGGAAATACCATGGGTGGTGTTGTTAATATTGTCTCAAGAAAACCCTCAAAAGAGTTTGAAGGAAATGTTAAAGGGGAAATTGTTTTAGATTCTGATACCAAAATGGCAAGACATATCGAAAGTATTAATTTAGGAACCATGCAAAGCAATGGTTTTTACGCTCAAATGGGAGCAAGTTATTCTAAACAAGACCATTTTAGAATCAGTGATGAGTATGAAGGAACAGCAGCACAACCATCGGGAGATCGTCTTAGAAGTGAAACCGAAGATAAAAAAGCCAGTTTAAAGTTGGGGTATGTAACGGAAGATAAAAGTGAAGTAGCAATCAGTTATTCAAATCAACAAGGGGTCAAACAGCAACCTCCTGTAACGGATACCTCTTTTGCAACTGTAAAATATTGGGATTGGCCCTATTGGGATAAAGAGACGGTTTCTGTGGCAGGACAAAAGAATTTTGAAAACAGTTACATAAAAGCATTGGCGTATTACGACACGAGTAAAAACTCTTTATATTCGTATGCCAATAACACCTATTCAACTTTTACAGGGGCAGGTTCAAATTTTAAAAGCAGATATGATGATTACAGTTATGGAACTCGTTTAGAGTATGGAGTGGAATTAGAAGATAATTTTGTAAAAGTAGCTGCAAATTACAAAAAAGATGTCCATAAAGGTTACGATATCAGTAAAACCACAAATATTGAAACCTTAACTGAACAATATGAAGACCATACAATATCATTGGGTCTTGAAGATATTTATACCATTACACCTAAGCTTGAACTGCTTGCAGGTGTGAGTTATGACAGAAAAGAGGCCGATAAGATTTATGATACCAATACTGCTTTTTTGGATATGTTAGCACTAGAAACACAAAGTTCACTTTCTCCTCAAGTAGCACTGGTCTATGCGTTAGATGAGAGCTCAAAAGTCAGAGGAAGTGTTTCCCAAAAAACCTATATGCCCTCAATGAAAGACCGATATTCTCGAAGATTAGGAAATGCCGCACCCAATCCAAAATTAGAAAATGAGACAGCCATCCACTATGAATTGGGCTATCAAAAGAATTATAATAATTTTGATGGAGGGGTAACGGGATTTTTTACTCAAGTTGATGATGCCATTCAAAGTGTTACGTATACCCCAAATCCAGCACTAAAACAAAACCAAAATGTAGGAAGCTTTGATCACCGAGGAGTTGAATTTGATTTGGCTTACATACAAGATGAGTATAAAGTAGGGGGGAATTACACCTATATCTCCATTAAAAACAAAGAGGATAACAGTGTAAAAATAGTTGATGTTCCCCGACATCAAATCTTTTTGTTTGCACAAAAAGAGCTTGGCGCTGGTGTATCTGTTTATGGAAATATGAAATTCAGAAAAGGAGCGTATGAGAATAAATTGGATGGTACGTATGTAACGAATCCTACCATGACAACATTTGATGTAAAAACAATTTATGAAGCGACATCATCATTAACTGCTGAAATTGGTGTTAAAAATCTCACCGATGAATTGATTCGATACGATATGGCATATCCCATGGCAGGGCGAGAGTTTTTTGCTTCTTTAGAGTATAAATTTTAGGAATTGGGTATGGAAAAATTTAAAACATATATTGCTATAGATGATACGGATGAGATAGGATACTTTATTTCAACGGGTGAAATTTGTGAACATATAGCCAAACATATTAACAGCAATTACTCAAAAACAACACCTATAACAAGGCATCAACTCTATTTACATGAGTCAATTGCGTATACCTCTCATAACAGTTCTATGTGTTTTACTTGCCAACTTAATCCCCAAAGTTTTGAAGAAGTTAAAGCATTTATTCTTGAGTATATTACTCATATAAGTGCTCCATCTTCTTCGGGTGGAGTTGCTATGGTTTTTGAAAAAGATATTTTCCAGAATAAGACTCTTATTGACTATGGTTTTGATGCTAAAAACAAGGTGTTAAATAAAGATTTAGCGTATCGTATCGCTAAAGAACAAAATGTTTTTTTACAAGAAATCAAAAATGAAGGCAATGGAATTATTGGGGCACTTGCAGGAGTGGCACTTCGTTTGAGTGGCAATGATGGCAGACTTCGAGGAAAAATCACTTTAGATAAACGTGTGATATTACCTGAAGAACTTTTAGTAAAAGGTTTTGTTGATGGCATTGAAGTGGTGAATGGAAAAGCGCTCATTGCCTCAAAAAAGATTACTTTTGATGATGGACTTAAATGGATTTTAAAAGAGGGCAAAAGAGTTCTTTTGGTTGAAGATACACAAAATTTTTATCGCCCACTTGGCAAAGAATCATTGGCGGTATTTTAAAATGTTTAGTGTAAATAATGAATTTATGTTTGGAAAAATGAGTTTTGAAATGGCACAAAAATCGGTATGTGAGAAGTTTATTTTAGATACAGATGAAGAAGAGTGTGTCGTTTCTACGGATACTTCATCTTGCTACAACTGTCTTTATCGTAAATGGACACAACAAAGTTTTGTGTGCATACAAAGAAGTCGCAATGAACAAAAATATTCATTTTAGACTCACGATTATAGCCATATGTATGATACTGCTTGTGACGGTTTTTATCAGTGGCTATGGGCTTACCAAAGGAAAAAATTCGCTTTTTTGGCATATTACGTGGGTGGGCATTTTTGTATTTTCACTTATCCTTCATGTCTTGCTCAGAAAAAAAAGGTTGATAAAAATGTTCAAAGAAGCCTTGCAAAAAGAGTCTTCTCCTGACAAGTATGATTATCATACTCTTTTAGAAAGCCTTAGCCAACGATCTTTTAATGAACTGTGTCAAGACTTGCAACTGAATAAACACCTACTTCAAGAGTTATTTGTAGCACTTAATATAGAGGTCAAAAGTTTTCAAGAAACTCTTAATAGTATGGCAAAAAACAACGACTACAATGAGCAAAAACTCTTTGTAATGATGATGGAACTCCATCTACAAAATAATATTAAAAAGGAATAAAATGGGATTAATGCCAACAAACTTAGATAGCTTAGATTTTGCCAAACTTTATAAAGAGCAAAAAGAGTTATCGACTTTTAAGGGTAAAAGTAGCGATGATTGGGACAAACGAGCCCACAGTATGAACAGCAGTGTTCACGACAGTATTTACACAAAAACTTTTACCGAGCAAATTGATTTTACTCAGGCTTCTTCACTTTTAGATGTGGGGTGTGGTCCAGGAACGATTGCTGTAGCAATTGCTTCTAAAATGCAAAAAGTGTATGCCCTTGATTACTCATTAGGCATGTTAGAGTATGTAAAAAACAATTGCAAAAAAAAGAATCTTAACAATGTAACAACGATTCATAAATCATGGGAAGATAACTGGGATGAGGTACCCGATGCTGATATTGTGGTTGCTTCTCGCTCAATGGAGGTTAAAGATATTAAAGAAGCGCTTATGAAACTTCATTCAAAAGCCAATAAAAGAGTCTATTTGACGACCAAAGTGGGAGGAACATTTATTGACCCTGAAATTTTAAATCAACTTCCAAGAGAAGTTTTTCCACGACCCGATTATATCTATTTGCTCAATGTGCTTCACAGCATGGGAATTTATGCCAAAGTAGATTTTATCAAAAGTGAAAATACCAAATTTGAAAGCAGTACACCTGAAGAGTTTGTGGAAAAAGTCTCTTGGAGTTTAGGGGAACTCTCAAGCGAGGAAGAACTGATATTAAAAGAGTATTTTAAAACAACATATCAATACAAACAACTTGCTGAATATATCAATTGGACACTGATTTCTTGGGAGAAAAAAAATGTATAAAATCGTTTTAATTTTATTTCTTGCACTCTCTTTATTTTCAAAAGAGAAGTTAGATGAAAAACAGTATGAAACCCATCAAGTACTAGTTGAGGGTTTAGTTATCAACAAATTAACGCTCAATGTAGCGGAACTTGCAAAACTAAGTGGTGTAAAAACAGGTGAAACTCCCGTAATTTGTATGAGTGGCGAAACCAAAGAAAATGTTCAAAGTTATGAGGGTGTTCGATTAACAACCATTTTAGACAAAGCCATGATTCAAACAGAGAAAAAAAGTGATTTCAATAAAATCTATGTCCAAGTCATCGCCAGTGATGCTTATGAAGTGATATTTTCTTATAACGAACTGTTTAACACAAAGAATGGTGAAAATGTAATCGTTTTTTACAAGAAAAATGGAAAATTATTAGAACCAAGTGAGGGTAAAATCGCTTTAATTAGTACCGATGATATTAAAACAGGACCAAGACACATACGCTGGCTTGAGAAAATTGTCGTGAAAAAAATAGATTTATATTAGGAGGTAAAAAAAGAAAATTGAAACAAGATTTTATAGATATGAATAAATTAAAAAAAAGGACATAAAATGAAAACAAGTGCAAGAAACCAATTCAATGGGAAGATTGTAGAGTGCAACAGTGGTGCAGTAATGACGGAAATCAAAGTGGAAGTATCAAAAGAGGTTCACATTTGTGCAACGGTAACCAATGGTGGAAAAGAGTCTTTGGGTTTAAAAATAGGGGACAGTGTCGGTGCAATTATTAAAGCATCTTCAATTATTTTAAGCAAAATATTGTTAAAAGCAACGGCAAGAAATAACATCAAAGGAACAG
>Ga0265294_10009794_pt1 | contig 10991 bp, 8 predicted proteins | sample MunlanPumphouse3_FD_192504 | JGI IMG/M metagenome (GOLD analysis project Ga0265294, IMG submission 192504) | Groundwater microbial communities from a municipal landfill in Southern Ontario, Canada - Pumphouse #3 | ecosystem: Environmental > Aquatic > Deep subsurface > Groundwater | place...
GTCTCATCAATGCTTAGTCTAGGACCTATATTTGAAGGGAACAAAACCCATTTGTGTGCATGCTCTTTTTGGTCCCATATTTTGTAGTCACTTAAATGATCTTTGTACTGTTGGCCCAGTAAAGCTCTGTCTATGTGAAAGATACGCTCTAAAGAATTGCAACTAACTGGGTAAGAATCCAAGTAATTCTTTTAAAAAAGACGCGAATTCCTTAGAATAACGCGTTCCATCTGCTGTCAGTTTCCAGCTCTTGCTAACTACCTTCCCTGTAGACTCTACTATCCACTTTCTCCTTCGCACATGAAGGTGTAATGGCTTATCCCTCAATGGAAAATCCTGAATAACAGACTCTGGATAAAAGCCTTTCGATATCAACTTTTCATGCTTGAACTCTTCTGGAGCACTATTCTTTTCATCAAGAAATAAATGGACTTCTTGAGGACGGATCTCTATATTAACTATAGTAAAATATTCAAGTATCTCTGCGGGTAAAATTAGGTTAAGCAAACTTAAGAGTTGATCTGTATTAGCATCCATTGTATATAAATTTTTGACAAAGATATCTATTTCTAAATTATTGCTCCACTTACTTCTCAATTTTGCTCCAACCTTTAAAAATAAACTTAGTTTAATTGTAATAAATAATTTTATTATCTTTATAGCAGATAGTGATCATAAAAGAAGTCTATAAGTACTTTTATTTATTAGTTGATCTTCTACTTGTACTATATTTCCCTTAGCACACTTATTATTGGAGGGGGTTTGTGACCTTCTATACTTTTACTCTATTACACAAATAATATGAAACAACATTATTATAAAAAGAACTTAGCAGCTTTTGCTTTTTTTATGCTTTATTTCAGCGTTAGTATTGTTGCTCAATCAAATTTTAGATACGAAGCCGAATTAATAACGCCTTCTACAGATTCCTGGAATATGATTAAATATGGATCTGTTGGTGCAAGTTTGTATACTGGCACAGCCAATGTCTCTATACCTTTTTACACCTACAACGATAAGGATTTCACCATTCCTATCTCATTTGACTATGCATCAAATGGGCATATGCCCAATAAAAAAGCGGGTATTTTAGGCCCTGATTGGAGCCTCAATGTAGGAGGTACTATTTCTGTAGAAATTAATGGTATACCTGATTATAGTGTTAATATTAATGGTAATCCTGGCTTTTTTTATCTTTCAAAAAACGAGTCGATTCAAAGCAAAGATGTTTCAAAGCTTTTTCGATTTGTTAATTTAGATTATAGTATAACAACAGGAATGCACTCTCCTTATATTTTGTATTGTCCAGATGGTTTTCCTAATACTCCAGGTACAAAATATGATTCAGAGCCAGATTTGTACAATTTTAATTTTATGGGATATTCAGGTTCTTTCCATAGAGGATATGGAGATACTACTTATGTATACAACACTAACACTAATAATCAGGATTTTAGGATTCAATTTGCAGAGGATTTTTCTTGCATTCTTATAACAACAGCCGATGGGTATAAATATGAGTTTAGTACCAGCATACTTAATTCTGACTTTGTAGAAGAGGCAGATAGAAAACTGAGGGTTGCATGGAAACTGTCTAAGATAGTTGCTCCAAATGGTAGGGCTGCAACATTTCATTATTCCAGTTACTCTAACTCTAACTGCCAACCATATTCAATAGATGTTACAGGACAACTTACCCAACTAGATTTTGGAGGAAATCATATTCAAGACATTGGAAGACAATGGGAGCATAATATTATGGATATGGTAAAAACAAACATGATACTTGACTCTATCACTATAGTAGATGGCCCTACTATTGAGTTTAATTATACTCAATTAAGCGTTGATAATAGTGACGAATTTGCACCCATATCATTTCCTAGTATTCCCACTATAAAAGAGAGTCATAGGTTAATAGGTGTCTCCGTTGTTAGTCCAAGTAATACTCTACTCAAGGAATGTTCATTGTCATATAAAAACGATAATACTGGTAAAAGTATAAACTATTTGGCAAGTGCAAACATCACTGGAGAGGGAGTTTTTCAAATGGATTATTACAATTGGAATAATAGCTCTTACCCTTTTCCAGGCAATGGGACTCTTAGTGTAGACCATTGGGGCTATTATAATGGAAAAAACAATGATAATTCTTTTGGTGTTCCATTCTTGAAACTTGGTTATATAAACAATGGATCGCTAGTAATAACATCTAATGCAAGAGATGCCGATGCTTCATTTGCCAAAACTGGGATGTTGAAAAAAATTACCTACCCTACTGGAGGTTATTCATTACTTGACTACGAGGCTCATGACTATTCAGTAGCTTTTAAACGTCAAAATGTATATACTATGATAAGTGAGTCTGGTGTATGCGGTGGGTTGAGGGTTAAGTCTATATCAAACTACAATTCAGATGGGGTTATATATGATTCCAGATCGTTTGAATACACTAATGGAACAAACAGCTCTGGAATTTTACTGCATTTCCCAGTATACTATGTAGAATACTCTGCTTATACAGTGGGAGGTATTTCTGAAGATAATATAAAATATTACTCTTCTGGAATATTTAGTTACGGAAGTACTCATATAGAATATTCTAAAGTCACTGAGTTGCACAGTGACAATAGTAAAGTAGTCTACAACTTTACAAATAGTACCCTATCAAATAATTACTCAGATGGAGTCTATGTTATAGACGTAGTTAATGAACCCTTTTATAGCATTAACGATTTTTGGAGGATAAACAACAACTCATTGGTTGATTTGACTACTCCTATCTCATCAAAACAATCAGAAAGAGGAAATCTTTTATCGAAAGAAGTTTTTTCTACAGAATCTTCTACAGCACCTATTCACATAGAATCTAACACTTATAACTCTGGGGGTTTTCTTTCTAAAGACTATTTGCCAGCATACTTAATAAGAAAGTTTGGTTATTATATGAAATTCATAGACAACTACAAACTCATAGGGCAAACAACAAAAGAGAACCGCAATGGTACAGAAGTTATTAAGGATATAAAGTACAACTATAACGCATACGGGCAGGTTGTACGAGTGGCTACCAGAGATAGTAAAGGAGACAGTATCATAACAAAATACCAGTACGTTAAAAATTTAAGTGCAGCACAGATTACTCCCTCCTCTGTTTATCGCTCCATGATAGATAGCAATGTTATTGGTTATCCTTTATCTGAGATGGTATATATCAAGAAAAACGGTATTGGTAGTGAAATACAAATTTCAGGGAAAAGATACACCTACATTAATCCTGTCTCTACTAACAAGGCTATAATTAAGTTGTCTAAAGTAGAGCTTTACGACAATAGTACCTCAGGATGGTATACAGAGGTGGAGTACACCTCTTTTGACAGTAAAGGTAATATACTAGAGAGTAAAAGTAGAAATAATATATATACCAGCTATGTATGGGGTTACAATGGATTATATTTGGTTGCTAAAGTAAATAATATGAGTGTATACACTCTCAAAAACAGTGTCCCTGGGCTATCTGGCATCTTAGATAACCCTTTGGCAGGGCCTATAGTTAGTGGCATGCACTCTACCCTTAGAACATCATATCCCAACAGTTTGGCCACTCTCTATGACTACAAGCCATTTGTAGGCCTTAGCAAAGTTACTGATCCCTCTGGTAAGGTTACTATCTATGACTATAACTCTAGCGGCAAGCTCAATTCTATAAAAGATTCTAAAAACTTGCCTCAGAATACTATTTTCTACTCTCCTGACAATAAACTCTAAATAACAAAACAATGAAACGAATATTATATCTCCTTACGATATATATCTTCTGCACATTTATAGTGTTACCCTGCTCTGCAGATGAAAAGCTTAATATAGCAGGTAACTGGAAGCTGATAAGGACACATATCAACAGTTCTGGAGGTTATATAGAAGACATTACTTTTTATGATGCTCTAGGCTATCCATACCAAATAATCAATGTTGGAGCTTCTCCTAACGGCAAGAACATAGTATTACCTATATGGTATGACAATATGCGCCGAGACGATGCCAAAAGCTATCTGCCTTATGTCTCGTTGAGCAACAGTGGTACAGTAGAAGAGAGTACCCCTTTCTCTTCACAAGAATCCTTTTATACCTCTTACATCAATTCATCTGAGGCCTCTTATGCTTATTACAGAAAGAGCTACGAGCCCTCTATTCTAAATAGAGTTACAGAGCAGTATAATACAGGGAGTACATACTCCAATAGGCCTCAGACATACTCATATCTCTCTAACACATTAGGGCAGGTAAAAAAGTTAGATGTTAACAGTGATAACACTATAACAATATCTACTTATAGTGCAGGAGATTTATACTGCAACCAAGCAACCAACGAAGATGGCTCAATTACCGAGACCTTTACCGACAAATCTTCAAGAAAAGTAATGGAGCGCACTTTTGAAGATAATAAAGGTTGGATTAAGACCTACTATGGCTATGACAACCTAGGCAGGTTAAGCTGGGTTATCTCGCCCCAAGGAGCAGCTCTGTTACCGCAGAGTGGTACGCTTTTGAGTTCGTCTGTGATAGGAAGTAAATATAGCTATATCTACACTTATGATGGTAAGAACAACATAATAGAAAAGAGCATCCCCTCCAAAGGGACAGAGTACTATATCTATGACAAGGGAGATAGAGTGGTTATGAGTCAAGACCAGAACCAGAGAGAGAGCAACCTTTGGATGTTTATGGTGTACGACAATATTAACAGATTGGTAGAAAGGAGCCTTATTAATACCTCTTTAAGCAGAGCTCAAATACAGCAAGCATACAATAACACCATAAATACTTATCCCAATCCAGCTGGGAGCGATAGAGTAGATATCCCATTTAATAGTAGCTCCTATACTCCTGTGCAATCTCTGGAGAGCATTCGTTATAGAGGAGGTGAATATATGCCTGTATATAGAGAGAAGGAGTATCTGGTTCCCTTGAGCAACAGTGTCTATATGCAGGTAGATACAACTCTAATAATACCCTGGGGAGCCTATTATTATGTCCCTTATGGGTTTTATTTGCAAGAAGATGATAATGTGCAATCTATTTATTATATATGTAGTGATCCTAACTACCCAGAGATAAAGTACTACTATATACCCGATGTTTTTATGGACATAGCACAGTCACTAACCCAGGTAGATCCCTCAGGTGCATATCAGTTTGTCTACTCATATCCATGTAGTGGTACCCCTGAATCTTCTATGACAATAACTTCTGGGATACCACTTGAGACACGCCCCGACTCTCTTCCTGCATTTACAGTACCCTCTTATCTTGGGTTCACTCCAGTGAGCGGAGTTGTTAGCAGCAGTGATTTAGATACAATAAACATCCATAGCAGTAAAGTATATGAGAGAGTAGCACTTCTTGAAGGAGAGTCTTCTCTCTCAGACTCAAAAAACGTAGAGAGAGCCTTCTACTACGACTACTTGGGAAGGATTATTCAGACTGTAGAGAAGAATCACTTGGGAGGTACTTCTCGCACCAGCTACAAGTACGATTTTACTGGTAATATCCTCTCTCTTTACGAGAGCCACCAAAGCAGTAGTAGTGCTAGTGCAGATACTAAATTAACAAACTACAACTACGATAGCAGGAGCCGTTTGTTATCTGAAACAACTAGCGTAAACTCGCAGGTGAGTGTTACAGTATCATATAGCTACGACAATCTAGGAAAGCTCATTGCTAAGACATATGGTAATGGGGAAAGGAAGATTTAACTTACAACACACAAGGGTGGCTAAAGAGTAAAAATACAGCAAAAAGTGGGGCTAATATCTTCAGCATGACTCTTAGGTACTATGACCCTATTTATGCAAACTCTGTCTCTTTGTATAGTGGTAACATATCTGAAATAGAGTGGCAGCACGCGGCAGGGACAAACAACGCCTATGCCTTTTCTTATGACAAGCTGGGAAGGCTATTAAACACTACTCGCTACCTTAATGGCACTTCACAAACTTCATTTACCGAAAGAGGTATTGACTATGACAACAACGGCAATATAGAGTTACTTAAAAGATATGGCTCTAGCGCAAGTTCCCCACAAGATAACTTCATATACAATTACAACGGCAACACTCTAACCTCAATCACAGGCACAATTAACGCCTCATATAGCCACGATGGCAACGGAAACATCACAGTAGATGGAAGAAAAAACTTGCAAATAGAGTACAATCTTTTGAACTTGCCTAAAACAGTAAAACAAGGGAGTGTGAGTAAAGCTCTTTATAGCTGGCTAAGTGATGGCACCAAGGCATCTGTAGTTGAAGATACACTCTCCAACGCAGGTTACTCTTATCTTGGATCTATGGTTTACTCTATTGCCCAAGGCATCCATACATTAGAGAGCGTATCATTTTCCTCGGGGCAAATAATATATACAACAGGAACATACTCTCCATACTACCACACTACAGACCACCTAGGAAGTATAAGAGCAATAACAAACTCTACAGGAGCCATAGCAGAGCAGAACGACTACTACCCCTTTGGAAAGAGAACAAATCTAGGGCAAAACTACTCCCTACTCTCTGCAAACAGATATAAATACAACGGCAAAGAAGAGCAGACAGTAGGAAACCTACAATACCTAGACTACGGAGCAAGGTTCTACGACCCAGCAATAGCTAGATGGTTGAGTGTGGACCCAATGGCGGAGAAGTATTATAGTATTAGTCCGTATGTGTATGTGGCGAATAATCCAATAGTTTTGATTGATCCTACAGGCATGAGTGCTGACTGGTTCCAGAACGAAAAAACTGGGGATATTTATTACAACAGTAAATTAAAGAAAGGTGATGAAAGCCAGTTGGGCGAAGATTGGGCACACCTTGGTGAAAATGGAATGTTTTCCGATGGAACGCCAATGACCAATGATGTAGCCTTGTTAGCACAAAACAAAAGCCTGACTAATTTGGAGCAAAACGCTGATGGTTTAATAAGTGCTGAAGGATATATGAAAGCAAATAATGCTGAAGGCTTTATGGATAAGCAAGGTTATGATTTAGTACCTACCCAGCAAACCATTTATGAAAGTGAAAGTTCTTCTTACTTTCCAACTTCTCCTGGAAAGGGAATAACAATAATATATGGAGCAGAAACACGCATTACAGAGAAAGTTGCTTATATAAAGAGCGAAAATATGGAGATTGGAAAATATAATTTAACAGGAATGATAAGTAATACAAATGTTCTCTCGTCAGAGAAAATTTCTCGTTATCGGATAAGATACACTGATAATTATTGGAAAAAATTTACAACACGTGCTATAAATCTTTCAAAACGATTATCAGGAACACATGATTATAGAACGAAAAGAACGTATAAAAACTGGAATCAATATCCGAGAAATAATCGTTTGATTAATCAATTTAAAATAAAGTATGGAACAAAATAAAGGCTTGCCTATAATCGCTATGATATTAATAATCTTTTTATCAGGATGTTGTAATAAAAAGAGGAGCTATTTTTTATTAAAAATGAATGCTTCATTAAAAGAACAAAAAATGAATTTTGATAAAGATTACATGCGAAATGGTTTGCTAAATCATTTTCCTGACAATGTCAAAGATAATGGTCTTTTTTTGCATACATCTCCACCTAGTAGCCCTCCAAGCTTTAAGTGTAGTGCTCAATTTGGCAATATATATCTTATTTGTAAAACAGATACAACAAACACTTTTATTCCAAATAATGCTTTGTATAAAGATCAGTATCTGAATGATAGAAATATCATTATCAATCTTTCAGAACTTAAGCGTGATATTTTTCCTATATCAAAATGCAATCAGTGGTATGCAGGTAAAAAGCCTATTCCCTATTTTGAAAGTTTTAATTTTGGTTTAGGGGAAAAGGAAGAGAAAAAAATAGTAGATGGAGAAATTTATTACAACTATATTTATACTATACCGTCTGATTTGCAGGTATATGTAATCCAAGCAGAGGCGGGCAATTTTTGGAAAGAAAGCTGTAATGAAGCTCGACCAGAATCTTTAAAAGAGTGGCAAAATGGTTACTCAAGGGGCATTGCAACATCCGAAAAAGAAAATATGGTAGTTTATTGGACTATGGTATGGTAAATTTAATTTGATACAAATAACTCAAAAGCCTCTGAAAACAGGGGCTTTTGTTTTATAAGATACTTTGTATTTTTCTTTTAGCAATAAAGGCATCAATAACAGAGAAAATATGTAATCTGTCATCTTCCTCAAATTTAGAAACCTCTAAAATACGCTTTCGAGTAGTTTTATCCATTTGTACATCAACTTTCCCGGTAAGGTAATCCAGTGATACATCCAGAATATCAGCAATCTTACGGGCAATCTCAATAGACGGCAAAACCTCGTTTCGTTCGTATCTTCCCAATACATTTTTATGAATACCTAACTGGCTGGCTAAGTCTGTTTGTGATATGCCTTGCTTTTTTCTAAGCTCTACTACTGTACTTCCAAAATCCATAAAAAGAAACTTTATAAGGTTTTTAACCTTGAATTATTACGACAACGCAAAGATTGTTTATATTAACTGAAAACTGCACCAAATTACAATCGAAAAGTATACCACTTACAACCATGAATGGATTCTATCCGTTCTTAATAAATGATAAGTATGTATACAAAACAAGAAGTTATTATTAAACAGCTTTCTTGATGGTAAAAGTCAACGATAAACTAACAAGCGAAGTTTTTCCCTACTACCACACCAAAGACCACTTAGTCAGTAGAAGAGCAATAACCAACTCCACAGTAGCCATAGCAGAACTAAAGCAATCCGTTCTTGAAAATCTCAAGTCCAGATAGGACAAAGTAATATAACCTGTAAAGTTTTGTAAATTCTAAAAAGAAGAGTAATTTTGGATCAAATTGAAAACAAGGTGGGATAGAAAGTTTATGCATAAATTTTACAAAGTCTGAACAGGAAGAAGTTTATGTCTCTGACACCTCTTTGAGTAGCTCTGAAAGCTTTGATTTTTGCATTAAAGGATTCTGCTGAAGCATTAGTACTTCTATTGTTAAAGAAGTTTAAGATCTTATCATAATGAGAGTACATAGTTGCAGAAATTGTATTAAAAGATTTAAACCCAGAATCGGCAACTTTATTGAACCAGAGAGCTAGTTTAGCAATGGCTACATTTTTAGGATGTTTTTGATTATAAATACATCTAAGACTGTGCACAAGAGAGAAAGCCTGTTTAATATCGGGATACATATTGAATAATATTCGAGCTCTTTCTTTTTGACTCTCAGACCACTTATCGGGTGATTTGAATAATAGATAACGACTTCTGAAGAGTAGTTGTTTTTTAGTATCTCCATTTTCTAATAGTATAGGAACATATCTAACTTTATCTTCTTTAGCGTTTTGAATATCGTTAGTCTCTTCGTTAATAGCATCCCATCTATGAGCTATTCTTATCTCCTGAAGAGCATCAAAAGCAAGTTTCTGAACATGAAATCTATCAATAACTTGTTCTGCATTAGGGAAAGAGCGTTTTGCAATCAGATTCATTGAACTGGCCATATCAAGAGTTATTTCAGAAACTCTATTTCTTAACGCTTGAGGTATTTTTCTGAGTATATCAATAATATAGTCAGAAGTAGTTCCCTCTATCATTGCTACTATTGCCCCCTTTTTTCCTTTGGCATCTTTATTTGTTAATATTGTATAAAGCTCTCCATTAGATAGGCTTGTCTCATCAATGCTTAGTCTAGGACCTATATTTGAAGGGAACAAAACCCATTTGTGTGCATGCTCTTTTTGGTCCCATATTTTGTAGTCACTTAAATGATCTTTGTCCTGTTGGCCCAGTAAAGCTCCGTCTATGTGAAAGATACGCTCCAAAGAATTACAGCTAACTGGGTAGGAATCCAAGTAATTCTTTTAAAAAAGACGCGAATTCCTTAGAATAACGCGTGCCATCTGCTGTCAGGTCCCAGGTCTTGCTAACGACCTTACCTGTAGACTCTACAACCCATTTTCTTCGTCGGACATGAAGATGTAATGGCTTATCCCTTAACGGAAAATCTTGAATAACTGATTCAGGATAAAAGCCTTTTGAAATAAGTTTCCTTTTCTTAAACTCTTCTGGAATACAGTTTTTTTCATCAAGAAACAGATGTATCTCGTGAGGACGTATCTCCAAATTAACTATGGTAAAATAGTCAAGTATCTCTTCTGGCAAAATGAGGTGTAGCAAACTTAAAAGTTGATCTTTATTAGCATCCATTGTATATAATTTTTTACAAAGATATCTATTTCTAAATTATTGCTCCACCTACTTTCTCATATGATCCCTTAATACCATGCCCGACATACAAAAAAAGGATGACTTAAAAGCCATCCTAATTTTTTGACATTGAAAAAAATTTATATAAAAACTTTTTCAGTTGTTTGTTACTAAGCTAAACTGACATTTACTGCATTTAACCCTCTTCTTCCTTGTTCCAGATCAAATGTTACTTCGTCGTTGTCTTTAATTCTTGATTTTAGACCTGAAGAATGTACAAAATAGTCTGTTCCGGTCTCTTCGTCTTTAATAAAACCAAATCCTTTAGTTTCATCAAAGAATTTTACTGTTCCTTTGTTCATGTTATTAATTTGTGTCCTGCAAATGTATGGAATAATTATCAATAAACAATATTTTATTTGTAATTTATTTGTAATTTATTTATTACTTAACCTAAATAACTTATAAAACATTGCTAACTAGCCATTTATTTAAGAAGAGTTATTTTAGAGTTTGAGTAAGCTGGTAAACTAGATACCTCTTCCATAAGAGTTTGAATAGTCTCTTTCACACTCATAATTCTCTCTGCTTTAAATGCATTACTTCCAGCAAAAGCATAGCCTTTATTAAAATTCCCTTTAAAAGCATTGTAGAGTGCAACCATTATACAGTATGGGCTCTTGCTGTAATCGCAAGTTTTGATACAATGAAATGGACATTTTTT
>Ga0265294_10009795_pt1 | contig 10991 bp, 6 predicted proteins | sample MunlanPumphouse3_FD_192504 | JGI IMG/M metagenome (GOLD analysis project Ga0265294, IMG submission 192504) | Groundwater microbial communities from a municipal landfill in Southern Ontario, Canada - Pumphouse #3 | ecosystem: Environmental > Aquatic > Deep subsurface > Groundwater | place...
CCTCACTCAATTGGAATACGATCTGGTAGTACGCAAATACGATCCCAATGAACATTTTTATGATAATATATACGGAAGAGCCGCTTTTATTGAAGGCCTGAAAGAAATAAAGGTTTATCCGGGTATATATGGCAAAGCCGGTTTTGATTTTGAATTTGGTCAGTACTCCCAAGCAATAAAAGCATTGGAGGTAGGCGCCTCTTTCAATTTATTCCCTGTGGCTATTCCTACAATGGCTTTTAACGACCCAGTTAATATTTTTGCTTCCTTTTATATTTCTCTATATTTAGGTAAAAGATCCAACTAGTTCAGGTTGTCTGATCAATAAATCCCCTTATTCTATTAAACATCCTTGTTGTCAAGATGAAGTAATTTGGCTGTTTTTAGGGTTGTAAGGGTTGTTGGTTGTAATTGTTGTAAGGGTTGTAAGGGTTGTAAGGGTTGTAAGGGTTGTTCTGTTTTCCGCACTGGAACGGACTTTACGGAGCTCGCCGTCTGTAATTCATATTCACATTCTTATTCTTATTCTGAATGTGATGAAGAATCTTAATTGTGAGGTAGTATTTTGATATTAAGATTAATTAGAATTGGAATTTGAATTTCAATAAGAAGTGCTGCGCGGAGGATGATTGCGGGGGAGTAGCATGATAGTAAGATTAATTAGAATTAGAGTTTGAATTTCAATAAGAAGTGCTGCGCGGAGGATGATTGTGAGGTAGTATTTTGATATTAAGATTAATTAGAATTGGAATTTGAATTTCAATAAGAGGTGCTGCGCGGAGGATGATTGTTAGGTGGTATTTTGGTATTAAAATTAATTAGAATTGGAATTTGAATTTCAATAAGAGGTGCTGCGCGGAGGATGATTGTTAGGTGGTATTTTGGTATTAAAATTAATTAGAATTGGAATTTGAATTTCAATAAGAAGTGCTGCGCGGAGGATGATTGCGGGGGAGTAGCATGATAGTAAGATTAATTAGAATTAGAGTTTGAATTTCAATAAGAAGTGCTGCGCGGAGGATGATTGTTAGGTGGTATTTTGGTATTAAAATTAATTAGAATTAGAGTTTGAATTTCAATAAGAAGTGCTGCGCGGAGGATGATTGTTAGGTGGTTGAGAATTTAAGGATATAAAAAAGGAAGCTGTTTCGATTTGAAACAGCTTCCAAGTGCAAGTAGTTATGAAGTTTATAAACTAATTATTTACGGATAGTAATTTTATCCGTATATATTTTTTCTTCCTGTTGTAGCTTAAGGATATAAACACCTTCAGGAAGGTTAGCATTAATCATTTTGCTGTTGATACCATTTCCAACATTTACGTTTTCATTGTATACAACCTGACCAATAATATCGATAATCTGAACGTTTACATTAGCACTTTCTGCATTTGCAAAAGAGATACTAAACGAACCGTTGTTAGGATTAGGATATACCTCAACAGAAGCGAATGATTCAACATCATTAATACCAGTACCGGCAATTGTGAAAGATCTTGCATCACTCCAATCTGAAGATACTGCATTGATATTGGCTCTTACTCTCCAGTAAACAACAGCCGCGCTATCAATAGCATTTGGGAATGTATACGATTCGGTAGACGTAGAGTTGGTGTTCGCAAGCGTAAGCATAATGGCATTATCAAATGATTCATTGAAAGCATATTGAATATTGAAGGTAGTAGGGCCGCTCATTTTTTCCCAACGCAGTGTTGGCCTAGGAGTTAAGTTTGTTTCGCCATCTGAGGGGGTATATAAGGCCGGAGAAGCTTTTACGTCAAAAGTAAAGGAAGGAGTCCAATCAGAAATATCTAAATCATGTTCTAAGGCAACTCTCCAATAATAAGTAGTACCAAATTCCAAGGTGTCGGATTCCAGATCTACTTCGGTTGTTGAGATGGAAATGGCATTGGTGTAATTTTCATCATCAGAAACTTGAAATAGGTAGTTGATTACACCTGGAATACTTCGGCATTGAAAGTCCACAAGAGGATCTGTTTCAGAACCATCTGTAGGTTTTTTAAGAGTAGCCTCACCAATAACAGTAAGATTTCTAACGTCCGACCATTCGGATGTATCATTTGCATGGATACCACGAACTTTCCAGAAGAATTTTTCACCAAAGAGCAGGCTTTTTGCATCAATGGCGGCTTTTTCTTTTTTGTCATCATAAAGAGGTGCAGCTTCTTCCATATATACAATATGATAGGGTGCTGCAGACATGAATGTTTCTGCAGTATCCAAAACAATTTCAAAGAAATCTACTCCTGACAGAGTGAAATCGCTCTCTTCACCTTCCCATTTTAACGTTATGTTTGGCACTTGACCCGTTACACCATCATTAGGTTTATTCAAATTATAGTGGTCTATAACTGTGAAATTCCATATTTCCGACCAGTCAGAAATATCATCACCATCTATTGCACGAACTTTCCAAAAATAGGTGACTCCAAAATTCAGATAAGGAGCTTTTGCTGCCGATAATTCAGTAAATGCTATAATAGGGTTAGTAAAAGCTTCATCAGTAGAAATCTGATACTCATAATGAATATCTGTAGATCCGGCTACCGCTCTCCAGTTGAGGGTTACATCAGCCATCACATATTCTGCTCCGTTTTCAGGAGCTACGAGCGACGGCGTATATACCAGTGTGCCTGCGAAAATGCTCAAAGAGGCAAATATCAGGGTAAATGTAACTAATATTCGTTTCATAGGTATTTGTGTTAATTTTTTCATTTAAAATAATACTACATGAATTTTTTTAATCGATTGTTTATTTAACAATCATGAATTTTGATGTAGTACTTTTTCCGTTAATAACCAGTTGCATAATGTAAGTACCTTGTTGCAATTCGCTTAGATTTAAAGATACCGTATGATTTCCCTGAGATAGGATATTTAAGTTTTCAGTTTTCAGAATGCGACCGTTAATGTCAAATACATTTATCATAGCATATCCTGTTTGTGCAAGAGTAAAGTCGATGTTTGCACTACTAACAACTGGGTTAGGATAGATGTTGAAAGATTCAACAGTAGCCGTGTTTTGGTTGTAATTATCGCCAAATCCTACATAACGTCGTGATTCAAATACTCCTCTACCACCAGTAGCAGCATAAATAGCCCCGAAGTTAGATACATATTTATTAACACCGTTATAAACGATTGGGTAATGATTTATCGTTTGTTGTTTGATTTCAAATATAGGAACAGTACCAATACCTTGACTAGAATATACCCAAGAAGTATTGTCTATGTCTTCACATTCGTAAATACCCATATCAGTACCGATAATTACCAAATCATTAACATTCATTTCAAAAATTCCTGTATAAACCGGCATTTTTGGAAGATTACCTTGAATACTTGTGAATACAGGTACTTCATCAATTGCGTTTTCCGTTACGTAAATGTAATCATCGAATCCATAGTTTCCTAAAGTTACCAATACACGATTCAAATCGTTAGGATCAACAGCTATGCCAGTAATTACACGGTCGGGGTACGATTGAATTAACGATAAAGAAACAATTGAACCTTCAGATCTAACATCAGCATGGATGGAGTCATAAGCAAGTGCTAAGTTGGATATTCTATAGAGATTTCCATCCTGAGTACCTACAAAGAGGTGATTTGCATCGTTGGATACAGCAACTGCAGAAGATAATCCTTCAAAACCGGAATCTTCTTTCGATGCGATGAGATCCCATTCAATACTATCAGCTTCTATTGTAAAGTCAAGAATTTCTCTTGTCATATACACATTATCATTTAATGCGATGAAAAAGCGTGAGCTCACCACATCCTGAATCATGATCGTACTATCTTGTCCTAGTGGTAAATCATGAGGAAGAGTGTAATCCATAGGATAATATCCAGAGTTGCTTTGAATAACAACTTTAGTTCCTTCTTCCATGAATTCTGTTGCTTTAAACTCAATAGAGTCACGACTATTTACATTGCTAAAACTTTCCCAAAATATAGAAGGCACCAGAAAAGTTTCATCATTATCAGTTATACCATCGAGGTGGATATCCTGAGGAGCTTCTGCATCTTCACGAGTATAATCGATTTGAGATGAGCCGTCGTTTGTATATAATGTTGCTGTAGGATAAATAAATGAGTGATAAGCACGGCCACCTGTAACAGAAGTTGGATAAATAGGGTAGCTGATACGTGATCCATTGAGTGGTAATGTGCCTGTACCTTTTAAAATAATAGTATTGTTGCTTTGTGTTGCAGACATTACCGAGCCGTTATAATCAGCAGAAATGGAGTAACAGTTTACTGTTGCCAATCCTTTATTTAAACTACTAATGGAGTTTTCCTGATAATCGAATGCATACATACCGGCGTCTGTAGCGGTACAAATAATATTATTATCGGTAGGGTGAAAAAGTATTTGGTGTTGGTTTCCGGGGATAAAAAGGAATCCTGATGTACTGGATGTTTTTTGAGTCCACTGGAAGTATGAATTTTGCTGTACAAAATTTCCTTCGAAAATATTGGTTCCACCAATAAAGATGTGCCCATCATCGGTTGGATCAATAGCGATGGTATTTGCATAAGCGCCGTTATTGTTTGTAAAGATATTAAATACGTCACTGCCACCCGGGCCAACAAGTTCCCAGTTTGCTCCTGAGTCCCATGATACATATACACCTTTTAATATAGCATATTCGTCTTCTGTTCCTGTCTGGGGGTTATCAACATCACAAAGCACTGCATACAGCGTAGAAGGTGTGGCTGTTGAAGCTGCGAAGTTCAAATACGATACACCATCACGGGGTAATTTCGTTGGATTTATCACAACATCGTCATCATCAGTATACATTGTAGAATAATTGACAAAGCCATTTGCTCCACTTGTAGAAATGTATAAATGATTTTCTACTGAAGCCATAATAATTCCGGCCTCTGTTGTTTCTACATTTGTAGAAATCGCACTTAATTCATTTCCGTCAACATCTTTTGCTAAAGTCCAAGTAGTTCCATTATCAGCAGAAGTAAAAAGACCTCCTATTGTGGCAGCATAATATTTGCCATCGGCGATGGTAAAGTTTAAAACACAAAGCCATGGAGAATCAGCTGTAGTAGGATCTGTACCTGCAACCTGAGTTAATGTAGTTCCATCAACAATTTTGTAAATTCCATCACCCTGAAAGTTGCCATAACCATTAAAAATTAAAGCATCTTCATGATCGCCTGTGCAAACGAAAATCTCGCCGTTATCTGCTTGGTAGAGATTACCCGCTGTAAATACGTTGTTTTCATCTCCAATAGATGCGTAGGTTAGACCACCATTAACAGATTTCCATATTCCACCTGATGCGCTGGAAACGAACATTGTTTTACCTGTTGCATCGTTCGCGTCAAAGATAAAGCTACTTAGTCTTCCTGAAAAATTTATTGGACCACGTGTTTCCCAGTTGAAGTCGCCTTTGCTACTTTGTGCCATCAGTTTTGTTGAAGCTTTCTGAGCATCAAGCAAATTCTGAGGATTTAAGGTTCCTGTAGCAGGATTAACTCTCATGGCTGACAAGTATTGCAAAGCAGCAATCCCTGGGTCTGAAGCATCCTGTTCCACATTTGCCGCTCCTGTCTGAGCCCAGGTTGTTGTTGTAGCCAACAGGAGCACAAAAACTCCACCTAGCAATGCCAAAAGACGAAATCGTAAATTTTTGTTTTTCATACGTTTGTGGTTTATTTTATTACATAATAATCGCGAACATTCAAAGGGGCACAAGTTACATATTTTTTCCTATAGTCCAACTTGGTCTGTTTCTAAAATTTTAACATATTCCTGTTAATAATAACAGTAGGGTTTTAATTATTCACAAAGGTAAAAAAAAATGGTTATATCCAAACATTCAGGTGTTCTCATATCACCTGATTTATTACCTTTACGGGTCTAAATTATGAGCTTTATGATGAGAATGAATTACCAGATTTTTGTATTCGCATTTTGTTTTCTTGGAATACTGAACTTGAATGCTCAAGAAAGAATATCTACTGACTCAATATCAGATAGTTATGATTTTAGTGAAAAAATTATCATTCCTGTAACTTCGGTTAAAGATCAACATCGCTCGGGAACTTGTTGGAGTTTTGCTGCTACATCTTTTGTAGAAGCTGAAATTCTGAGAATTTCTGACCTTACTCTGGATTTGTCGGAAATGTATTTTGTAAGGTATGCCTATGAAAGTAAGGTTCAGAATTATGTGCGCAGGCATGGAAAAGCAAATCTTGGAGGCGGAGGTCAGGCTCATGACGTAACAAATACTATTGCTGATTTTGGTTTTCTTCCGGAAAGCGATTATCCGGGTTTAAAACCAGGCGAATTGAAACACAATCATGGTGAAATGGATGCCGTACTTTCTGCTTTTGCCGAAGCTGTTGTAAAAAACACGGCACGCTCGCTCTCGGTAGTTTGGTTTGATGCCTATAAAGCCATTTTAGATGTATATCTGGGAACGGTTCCTTCCAATATTCAATATCAAGGAAATAACTTGTCGCCTGTGGAGTTCGCCAATCAATCTGGTTTTTTGCCTGCCGATTATATCGAAATAACATCTTACGCATGCTATCCTTGGTATAAACAAGTAAATCTTCAAATTCCTGATAATTGGTCATACGACACTTATTATAATTTACCTCTCGACGATTTAATGGAGGTTATTAACCATGCGCTGGAAAATGGATATTCCGTTTGCTGGGATGGTGATGTTAGTAGCAAAGGTTTTTCCCATCGAAATGGAGTGGCCATTGTGCCTGAAGAAGAAATTGATAACTTGCAAGGTACCGAACAGTCGCGCTGGGAAGCTATTAAACCTGCCGAACGAATGGAAAAACTGTACGCTTTTACCGGTCCGGTGCCCGAAAAAAATATTGGCGATGTAGATCGATTGGAGGTATTCGAAAATTATACTTCTACCGACGACCATCTTATGCATTTGGTGGGGATTGTTACCGATAAAAATGGTAATGTATATTACAAAACAAAGAATTCATGGGATACAGATAGTAATAAAGTAGGAGGATATTTGAATATGTCGGAGGCCTATATACGGTTAAATACTGTTGCTATTATGATTCATAAAGATGCCCTTCCAAAAGCTATTTATAAGCAAATATTGAAATAAACGAAACTTTTGTGAAATTTTTGGCTTTTTAAACTTTTACCTTAACATATTTTAACACGGTACTTGCATGCTCTGTAAGTACCGTGTTTTATTTTTGCAGCTGGGAAAGTAAAACAAACTATTACCATGATGGAAACAAATATTAAAGAACTCAATGACATGATTAGGCAGGAAAGTGCATTTGTAGATGTAATCACTGCTGAGATGAATAAAGTGATCGTGGGTCAGTCGCACATGGTCGAACGGTTGATGATTGGATTGTTGTCGAGAGGACACATTCTGTTGGAAGGCGTTCCCGGATTGGCCAAAACATTGGCAATAAAATCATTGGCAAATGTGGTGGATGCTAAATTTTCGCGAATTCAGTTTACTCCCGATTTGCTGCCTGCCGACTTACTGGGTACCATGATCTATTCTCAAAAAAATGAGGAATTCCAAGTTCGTAAAGGACCCATCTTCGCCAGTTTTATTTTGGCTGATGAGATAAACCGTTCACCCGCAAAAGTGCAAAGTGCCTTACTGGAGGCTATGCAGGAACGACAGGTTACCATTGGTGACACAACATTCCCGCTGGAAGAACCCTTTTTGGTGTTGGCAACTCAAAACCCCATTGAACAAGAAGGTACTTATCCGCTTCCTGAAGCTCAGGTAGACCGTTTTATGCTTAAAGTGGTTATCGGTTATCCAACCAAAGAAGAAGAAAAGGTTATCCTGCGTCAGAATATCTCTAATGTTATTCGTAAAACAGCTACCGTACTGAAAACAGATGATGTGATCAGGGCTAGAGAGGTGGTTTCAATGGTTTATCTGGATGAAAAAATTGAGAACTATATTACTGATATCGTCTTCGCTTCCCGATATCCATCGGAATATAAACTCGAACGTTTTGAATCGATGATCAATTATGGCGCATCTCCAAGAGCATCTATTAACCTTGCCCTGGCTGCTAAAGCATACGCTTTTATCAAACGTCGTGGATATGTTATCCCTGAAGATATTCGTGCTGTAGCGCACGATGTATTACGTCATAGAATTGGTCTGTCGTACGAAGCTGAAGCTGAAAATATTACTTCAGATGATATTATCAATGAGATACTTAATAAGGTTGAAGTACCGTAACAACTCACTCTTCTCATTGTAAAATAAGTTATTCTAATGGAAACAGCAGATATTCTTAAGAAAGTTAGAAAAATAGAAATTAAAACCCGTGGACTCTCTTCTCAGGTTTTTGCAGGGCACTACCATAGCGCCTTCAAAGGCCGTGGTATGGCTTTTAGCGAGGTGCGAGAATATCAATATGGTGACGATGTTCGTAATATTGACTGGAATGTTACTGCTAGATTGAATCATCCTTTTGTAAAGATTTTTGAAGAAGAAAGAGAACTTACCGTGATCTTATTGATTGATGTGAGTGGCTCTAATGAATTTGGTACCAAAAATTGGTTTAAAGAAGATCTTATTACAGAGGTGTCGTCGGTGTTGGCCTTTTCTGCAATTAATAATAATGATAAGGTAGGGGTTGTACTTTTTAGTGATAAAATAGAAAAGTTTATTCCTCCGAAAAAAGGTACCAGCCACATTTTACGCATTATCCGTGAGTTAATCGATTTTCATCCCGAGAATCAACAAACTGATATATCTGAGGCCTTGAGGTTTTTATCCAATGCAATTAAGAAGAGAGCAACGGTGTTTTTGATATCCGATTTTATGGACGAGAACTATGAAAAAGCTATTCGTATTGCAAACCATAAACACGATGTTATCGCCTTGCAGGTTTTGGACCCTGCCGAAATGGAAATTCCGGATCTGGGCTTCGTTCGAGTATACGATAAAGAACGTAATTCACGCCAGTGGGTAAATACCTCAAGCAAGAAGGTTCGTGATAATTACCGAAACTATTATAAAAAGTATAATTCTGCTGCTGTGAATGTATTTAATCGCAATGGATTGGATTATGCTGAACTACGTACTGATGAGGATTATGTGAAACCCTTGATGAAAATGTTCCGCAAACGTGAAAGCAGATTTTAATTGGTTATGAAAATACATGTGAAATATATATTCATTCTGGCAAGTGTGCTGTTTTTTTGTACTTTTTTAAGTGCACAAAATTCAGTGGTGAAGTCTGTACTGGATACCTCTTCTATTCTTATTGGTGATCAAACAAAGGTGCACCTCATGGTAGAGTGTGATGAAAAAGCCAACGTTGTTTGGCCACAAATAGGCGATACCTTGCGCCAAGAGATTGAGGTGATTCATAAAACGAATATCGACACCACCGCACTGGCCAATGGACGGAAATCATACTCGCAGGCGTTAACAATTACTTCCTTCGATTCAGGATATTTTGCCATCCCGCCATTTCGTTTCCGTATTGATGTTGATGGACTGAATGAAGAGATTGAAACCATGGCACATCTCCTTGAGGTTCATACCGTGGCTGTAGATACTACCGGCACCATTAAAGAAATTAAACCGATTCATTCAATTCCTTTAACCTTTGGAGAAGTATTTCCTTGGGCTCTTGGTGGTTTGGCGTTGCTGGCTATTATTGTGTTATTATGGAGTTTTATTCGCAGGAGAAAGAGTAATTCACCGTTACCTCTTCTGAGAAAAAAACCTGAAATCCCTGCTCATCGGGCAGCGCTTGATGATCTGGAAAAATTGAAAGCGGCTAAATTGTGGCAACAAGGAGCACTAAAAGAGTATTATTCAGGTATTACGGATATCTTACGCGTTTATCTCGAAAAACAATTCTCTCTTCATGCCGTTGAGTTGAGCTCTTCTGAAATTATCGATCAGGTTGTGTCTCACCCAATACTCAATGGATTTTTGCCATCAATTGAAGAGATGTTTTCGGCCTCAGATATGGTGAAGTTTGCTAAAGCAGTTCCTTTGCCGGAAGCAAATGATGAAATTTGGAGACAAGCGAATACCTTTGTTCTAAACTCTTGGACACAGGTTTATGATAACACAACTAATCAGGAGATTCCAACCCAACCTAACGCCGTTGAAGATGCGATAACTTCGGAATCATTGACACTAAAGGAGGATAATGATGTGGAATAATATGGAATTTGCCAATATCAGACTGTTGTATTTTCTGATTATTATACCTCTATTGATAGTCTGGTATATTTTTAAAGATAGGAAAAGTCATGCTGATGTTCGCGTAGCTGATTCAAATGCCTTTGGAACTAATCCGGCTGGATATAAGCAGTATTTATATCATGCACTGTTTGTATTGAGATTATTAACCTTGGCTGCATTAATTGTAGCTCTCGCACGACCACAAAGTTCGTCAAAAGGACAAAATATCTCTATCGATGGAATCGATGTGGTTACGGCTCTTGATGTGAGCGGAAGTATGCTGGCAGAGGATTTTAAACCCAATCGGTTGGAAGCGGCAAAGAAGGTGGGTGCCGAATTTGTCGATGGAAGACCCAACGACCGCATTGGATTAGTGATTTTTAGCGGGGAAGCATTTACGCAATGCCCGTTAACCACCGATCATACTGTTGTGAAATCGTTATTCGCTGATGTGAAAAGTGGCGTGCTAGAAGATGGTACTGCCATTGGCGATGGCCTAGCAACGGCCGTGAACAGACTGCGCGAAAGTAAGGCCATTAGTAAGGTGATTATTCTGCTTACTGATGGCGAAAATAACCGTGGCTCGGTCGATCCGGTGTCGGCAGCTGAAATTGCCCATCTCTATGGCATTAGAGTATATACTATAGGTGTAGGTACAAATGGTATGGCTCCTTTTCCAGCCCAAGATGTATTTGGAAGAAGGGTATATCAGCAGATGGAGGTGAAAATTGATGAAGAATCACTTAAGAATATTGCAGATATC
>Ga0265294_10009798_pt1 | contig 10989 bp, 13 predicted proteins | sample MunlanPumphouse3_FD_192504 | JGI IMG/M metagenome (GOLD analysis project Ga0265294, IMG submission 192504) | Groundwater microbial communities from a municipal landfill in Southern Ontario, Canada - Pumphouse #3 | ecosystem: Environmental > Aquatic > Deep subsurface > Groundwater | place...
ATAATATTAGTTATTTTGGGTGTTGTAATTTTAGGATTTAATGTTTGTACTTAGAGAGTAATTATAATGACAACTTACAATTTTATAGTAATGAAAATCTCCGAAAGATTACACTTTCAGAGATTTTTTATATTTATTTTATAATGGCATCATTTGCAGTAAATCCTTCAAGAGAATTTTCTTTTACTTGAATACAAATGTAAGAAATTGCATTGTTTTTGTTAGCAAAAAATTGTCTTTCTGCTACTGGAGATATTCTTACCCAATCACCAGCAACTAAATTAACTTCTTCGTTGTCAATAATAGCTTTGCCAGAACCACTTATAACATAATAAATTTCTTCATTTTGTTTATGAGAATGAATAAAAGGTACACTTTCTCCTGCTCCAATAGTGTTGATGCTAATTTCAGCACCTGTTAAACCTAATTTTTCGTGTAATTCAACTCTAGGTGCACTTTCTGAACTTACTTTCATAAAATTTGACATTTTAAATTCCTCCTTAAATATTAGTATAATAAATTTATATCAAGATACACACAATAAAACAAGTACGCACTTTAAAGTAACTGCTTGTCAAATTAATAATATATGATACAATATCAGTAAATTAGTAAGGAGTATCAAAATGAGAAATATAAATGAATTACCAGAATGTCCTGTTGCAACTACAATATCTTTAGTAGGAAGTAAGTGGAAATTATTGATAATAAGAAATTTAACAAAAAGAAAATGGAGATTTAATGAGCTACAAAAGTCACTGAATGGAATATCACAAAAAGTATTAACGGATAGTTTAAGGCAATTAGAAAGTGATGGTATTATTTTTAGAAAGGATTACCATACGAATCCACCGAAAGTTGAATATGGAATGACTGATTTAGGATTAGAATTAAGTAAAATGTTAGATATAATGGCTTCATTTGGGGATTTTTACAAATCAAAATTATAATAAATTTAAGGAGAGAGAAAAATGCAATGTATTAAAGATACTATAAAAAATATAAATATAGTAATTGGATGTAATATAGGATGTTCTTATTGTTATGCAAGAATGAATAATAATAGATTTCATACTATTGATGATTTTAATAAACCTGTATTTTTTGAAAATAAATTGAAAATGCTTAATAATAAAAGGCATACAGCGTATTTACTAACTGGACAAAGTGATTTATCAGGTTGGAATGAAGAATGGAAAGATAAAGTTTTTTCTAAAATGAAAGAAAATGAAAACACGCAATACATTTTTTTAACTAAAAGACCTGAAAATATTAAATTAAAAGAAACTCCTGATAATGGTTGGTTTGGTGTAACAGTTACTTCTTCAAAAGAAAAGACAAGAATTGATTATTTAAGAAATAATATCAAAGCAAAGCATTACCATATTACTTTTGAGCCTATGTTTGATGATGTAGGAAAATTAGATTTAAGTAATATTTCTTGGATTGTAATATGTACTGAAACAGGTAATAGAAAAGGGAAAATATCATCAAAAAGAGAATGGGTATTTAACATTTACAATCAAGCAAAAGAGAAAAATATACCTGTATTTATGAAAGAAGATTTATTAGGAATTTTAAAAGAAGATGAGTTTGTTCAAGAATTTCCTAAAGAATTTGGAGGAATAGAATGATAGACTTAAAAAAAGTTGTAATTAAAGAAAAGAAAGTTGATACAATTCTTACAAAATCAAACTTGCCAATAGCAGGATATTCAATAAATCCTTATGTTGGTTGCCCTTTTGGTTGTGAATATTGTTATGCTACATTTATGAAAAGATTTACAGGACATAAAGAAGATTGGGGAATGTTTTTAGATGTAAAGATGTGGGATAAAATAAAAAATCCTGAAAAATATAATGGTAAAACAATGATAGTAGGATCTGTAACAGATGGATATAATTATTTTGAAGCAAAATATAAAAGAACAAGAGCATTTTTAGAAGAAATGCAAGGAAGTGGAATAAATTTAATTATAACAACAAAATCTAATTTAGTTACAAGAGATATTGACTTGATAAAAACATATCCTAATCCATTGGTTGCTTGGTCAATAAATACATTAGATGAAGAATTTAAGAAAGATATGGATTCCGCACCAACAATAAAATCAAGAATTGAAGCAATGAAACAAGTTCACGATGCAGGAATAAGAACAACTTGCTTTATATCTCCAATTTTTCCTGGTATTACTGATGTATTTACTATAATAGAAAAAATAAAAGACTTTTGCGACTATATATGGCTTGAAAACTTGAATTTAAGAGGTACATTTAAGCCTACTATAATAAATTATATAAAAGAAAAACACCCTGAATTAAATGATTTGTATAATAAGATTTATACTAAAAAAGATATGTCTTATTGGGAAGGGTTAGATAAAAAAGTACAAGAGTATGCAGATAAAAATGGATTTATGTATGTTATAGATGAAGAACCATTTTTAAAAAATCCTACTGGAAAACCTATAATAATAAACTATTTTTATCACGAAAAAATAAGACAATTATCAAAGAATAAATAGTAATTTTTAAATAAATATTCAAAAATACAAATTACAAGTTGTAGGAATAGTGATATGAGCAAATCAGAAATGGTTTGTTCTTTTTTTTGCCTTTAAATCCTAAACACTCACAAATTTTTTCTTATTACCAAGTTGAAATCCTATTCACTCACAATTTTTTGTTGTATTAAGAATAGCGTTGTCATAGATTTCGCATGTGGTACAGGAGGTTTTTTAACATCAACTATAGATTACCTTAAGAAACAAGATAGCCAGGAGATGCTAGAAAAGATTCAGCAGAACATTATGGGGACAGAGTTGAAACCACTACCATACATTCTTTCTGTTACAAATATGCTTTTACATGATTTAGACGGTACAAACATAAAACGTGGTAATTCATTTTCAAGGAAACTAGAAGATTATACTGAAAATGATAAAGTGGATGTAATAGTTATGAATCCACCTTTTGGTGCAACTATTATGGATGGTTTGGAAAATAATTTTCCACTAAAATATAGAACTTCAGAGTCATCAGACTTGTTTATTGCACTTATACTGTACAGATTAAAGAAGGATGGAAAAGTAGGTGTAATTATCCCAGATAGTTTCTTAGCTGGAACTGAGTCATCAAGGGTTAACATAAAAAGAAAATTATTAAATGATTGCAATCTTCATACAATTGTTAGGCTGCCAAATACATGTTTTGCCCCATATGCAACTGTAGCAACAAATATTTTGTTCTTTGACAGGACGAAATCAACTAAAGAAATATGGTATTATGAACATCAGTATCCAAGTGGGAAAAAGTCTTACAGTAAGACAAATCCAATAAAAAAGAAGGATTTTAAACCAATACTTGCATGGTGGGATAAAAGAAAAGAAAATGATTTTTCTTGGAAAATTGATATTAGCACTGTAGAAAAAAACAATTATAATTTAGATTTTAAGAATCCAAATAAAAGAATTGAAATCGATACTAAAACACCTAAAGAATATATTGATAATATTATTGAGGACTACAAGGAAGTTAGAGTAGCTTTAAATAAGTTAAAAGAGGTCATTGATAATGAAAACTAGTTTAGGTGAAATTTGTTATATTTTGAAAGGGAAAACAGGCATTCAAAAAACTATACCAGGTGATTTTCCTATGGTAGTGACTGCAGAGGAAAGATTAACTTCAAACACATATCAATTTGATTGTGCTGCTGTATGCATACCTATGGTATCTTCTACCGGACATGGTCATGCGTCTTTAAACCGTATTCACTATCAAGAAGGTAAGTTTGCACTTGGGAGTATCCTTTGTGCAGTTTATTCTAAAGATGAAAGCAGAATGTTAACTAAGTATCTTTATTATTATTTATCAGTATACAAAGATACTCTTTTAGTACCTTTGATGAAAGGATCAGCAAATGTTGCATTAAACTTATCGTCGTTAAAAGGTTTAGAAATTGATATACCTCCCTTAAGTGAACAACAAAAATTGCTAAAAAATTTTGATTCTTTTGAGTTGGAAATCACAAAAGTTAGAGAACAATTTAACAAAGTATTAATAGATATTGATGGATTGTTTGTGAGTAAAATGGAGGAAATTATTAATACTCAAAATAAAGTGTTGATAGACAATCTCTTTAATATAAAAAAAGGTTCGTTGCAATCAAGTAAAAATACCCCTGGAGAATATGCGTTTGTTACAGCTTCTGAAGAATGGAAAACAAGTTCTACATATGATAATGAATGTGAAGCTCTTATATTCGCAATGGGTGCAGCTGGTTCTTTAGGTAGAACTCATTATGTGAATGATAAATTTATTGCAAGTGATCTATGTTATGTATTAACCCCAAAAGAAGATATTGATTTAAAATTCTATGACTATATATTTAAACATTATAGACAAATAATAGTAAGTGATATTGCAACCGGAAGTGCAAAAAAAGCTATTAATGCAACAAATTTTAAATCCTATAGGTTTCCACATGTAAAAAAAGAAAAATCAGATCTTTGGATAAATTTTTTTGTTGAACTTTCTAAAACCAAAGATACGATAAAGAAACAACTTTGTCAGACAATTAATATGGTTGATATATATAAATATAGAAAGTTTGAAGATTTACAAAAAAAAGTGACCTAGCTCTTAATTGAGTTGATTGGAGGTAATATGAAATCAAAAGATTATAAGGAACTTAAAATTACAGGCATAACTTTTTTAAGACGAGTTTATATGGATGAAGAAATGACACATTATTTTGGATATGATGATGAAGGTGAAGTAATCAAAGAGGCGACTGAACCTACCATGATGTTTTCACTAGGTGGAACAAAAGAAGAGTTTGAATCCTTTATTTCAAAAGCAGTAGAAGATATTAATATTCTTAGTTGGAATAATGAATATAGACCTACTGAAACTATATTAGATGGTGAAGAATGGAAGATTACAATTCACATAGAAAATGATGAAGATATTGAAATATTTGGAATCAACGCTTATCCAGATAATTTTGCCGATTTCATAATTCTGTGTACCGAGTTCAACTTTGGTCCGTATGAGTTGGTTGATAATGAAGCCTCATATGATTTGGGAGTTGAAGAGTGGTATGATGATTTCTTAGAGGAAATTGAGGAATTGGAATCTAAACTTCTGTGTCCTAAATGTTCAAGTGATTACATGGTTCACACCGATCCGATGGGATATACTTTCCTTTGTGGTGATTGTGGTAATGTACATGAATACGAAGATGGAAAGTTTAAAGCACATTTTGAATTTGAAGAAAAGGCAAATAAAGAGTAGATAAATAAATAGCGACCCAGCTCTTAATTGAGTTGAGTCGCTTTTTTTATTTGTCTATATATTCCATTATGTCCTTAAAATCGCACTTTAAAGCTTTGCAGATTTTACATAGAACGTCTGTTGTAACATTTTGACCTTTTGTCATTTTTGCAATGGAAGAAGAACTAACTCCAGAGAGCTTAATGAGCTCTTTTTTGTTTAGATTTTTGTCGATTAGTAATTTCCATAATTTATTATAGCTAACCATATTTTGACCTACTTTCTTTTTACACTTTCAAGAAAACCGTATCTACCTTTTCCTTCTACTTGAGTAAATTCATAAATCCTGATGTTTTTATCTGAACTTAGTTTAGGAAGTTCATGGTTATCTGTGTTTTCCATTACAATTATTTGATTTGTTGTTTCGAGCTCTACAAGGTATTTAAAGTAACCTTCTCTAATATTGTGATCATTTACGATTTCTTCAGAAAGAGTTAAACCTTTTAGTGGAGAATCAAAAATATACAAGCCAGGATTTTTGTTTGAGGATTTTGTAATAAAACTCATAAGTGATAATAGTAAAGTTGAGTTAAAGAAAGCCATATAACCTTTCCCATGTGTATTTTTCATCTTTCCATTAACTATTAAATCAAGACTTTTCTCATCAAACATTACTGTATCTAAAGGAGTGTAACCAATTGTTTTTAGAATAGATTTTGCGTTCTTCTCAATACCTTTATGTAATAGTTCATAAATTAATTTTTTCCCATCAAAAGGAGTATACTTTGATTCAGGTGTTTTCTCATATTCTTTTATATCTTCTTCAAAACCTATATCAAAATCTTTAAACTGTGACAGCGCACCTTCAATTTGAATTCTCTCTTTGTAATTTCTAAGCAAAATCGAGATTTGATTTCTTTGAGGAATAAGGTCTTCCTTAAGCATCTTTTTTATTTCATCTAATTGCTCTTTATAATCCTTAACGAGACTTTCGTCATCATCAACCTGATTTTTAATTTCAATTTTTGTATTTTCAAGATCATTTAAATTTGTAACAAGTTTCACTAGTTCTGCTTGTGATGCCTCTATATACGAGGAGTGATCGTGTGGTTCGAGTTTGTTTTCACAGAATGGACACTTTGTATTAGGGGTTGTATTTGTTACTAGCAACTCATTTTCAACGATAAAAGTTAAGCGTTCTATATCGGTGTTATATTGGCTTTTAAGTTCATCATATCTACTTATTGTAGCTTTGTTCCTAGATAATCGACTTTGGACTGGAATCATAGCTGTTGATATTTCTTTGTTTCTTAGAGTGGAATTATCAATTTCTTGATTGATAGATTCAAGTTGATTATTTAAGTCTTGGATTTGTTCATCAAGTGATTTTTCATTTGTATGATTTTGAACCAAATTTTCAAATTTACTTTTCTTCTCCTCTAATAATTCTCTTTGTTTCTTTATATATCCAATGACAGCATTTCTTTTTGCTTTTCTGATTGTTTCTGATTCTTCATCACTTTTGTATTCAGATAGTTCATCCTCATTGATCAAGTATATTAAAGCGGCAAAAAATAGAGTTTGGCCGAATGGTGAAGTTAATACGGATTCAGATTTATCAGCCTCTTGCTCATCAATCATAAAAGCGTGTTTGATAGTTCTCCATGTGAAATATGATGAATCACCCTTTTTGTTTTTAGGTAGTTTTATATTATCAGGAATATTGATAATCTTTAGCATTAGGCTGTTTGTAGTTTTAGGATTTGCTTTTTTCTCTTTGAGAACATATTCACCAGATTCTATATTTTCATTTTCAGATTCAACAACTGTAACATCAGAGTTTAGCTTTCTAGTTAATTTAATATTACCCTGATCGGTTGAGATGAATAGATCAATAGTGTCGTATCCTTCTTGTATGTCGAGTGGTCTGTGCTTATCGTCATTTTTTGCACCTAAAACATAATCTATGCATTTATAGATGTAACTTTTTCCAGTGTCAGAAGGACCTGCTATGATAGTTAGCTTTTTTCCGAATTCTATTGTTGAAGTTGTAACATTATTACCACTTACGACTAATTTTTCAAGTTTAATATATGACATTACTGGTCTCCTCCTTCATACGGGCAAATCTTTTGATTTCTTTTATAGACATATTTGATACTGTTTTTTTAACTTTTAATGTTGTCTCTTTATACCTTTTTGCATAATCGGTACTCATTTCTTTACAATGCATAGATCCTCTATCACTAATACTATATAGAAAACCTTGTTTTGTATTTTTTACCTTAACCAACCCTGATAGAACCAAATCTTTAATTGAAGTATTAATTAATTTTCGTTGAGCTGTTAACTCATTAATCATAAATTTACTATCACCATTGATATTCTCTTCTCCAAAATCATAATTCTTTTCATAAATTGTAAAAAAGTCAATATAAAGTATTTTCTCCTCATCTAAATCGGTTTTAAACGTATCTAGTAGAAGTAGTACTCTCATGGAAATTTCAAATGGAGTATTAAAAACAATTTCATTCATAGTTTACACCCATATAACCTTTCCGTCATTTACGAGCATATGTACCATTCCGCTTTTCTCGCTTGGACCAATAAAGCCATTGCCTGTTTTGGCGAAGAACGATTTGCTGAATGATACTTTTATTACAATATCCATTGTAGAATTTAATTTCTCGAATCCATCTTTGTGGGTAAGTGAAATGTTGTACTTAATAGCATCGTATACTTCTTGCTTCATATTATTGAATTTTTGAATTGAATCAGAAAAGAAGTCCCGAATTTGATGTAATACACTCTCTGCTGAGTAGTAGAACTCACGATGCAACTGAAGATTAGTTTTGTAAATCGGTTCAGTGTCTAAGTCACTCAAAGCAGCTATGGGTTTACTAATTTTTTGAGAGTATACTTCAAATAATGCATTCACATATTTGTTTTCCTTTTTTGTAGGAAGATTTGGAACTTGCAATGGTGCAGGTAGTACTATTGTTTTCTTTCCAACTTTCAATCTGTCGTTTCCGATGAAAACGGCATTTTTTATTGATCCTTTTTTATTGGTGTTTGATCGTTCATTCAAAATATCAATCAGAACATTTGTGATGTCATCAACAATGTTTGTGTCAGTGATAATCTGTCCTTTATCTTGAAAATCGTTAATAAGTTTCTCGATAGATTCATCAGATAAATAAGCATTTTCAAAAACCTCAAAGAAATTATCGGAAGTGACTTTTCCTTTTAAGTAATTAGCATCAGTAATCGGCATGTCTTTTTCACTATTTCCATTTAGTAACTTGTTACAAAAATTATCAGATTTCATAAGAACCCGATTTACTTGTTCAATTTCATCAGCGTCTGAATCTGTGAACCAGCTCAGAACAGTTTGGTATCTTAAGGAATCCTTTACTCTTTTTGTTTTAGAGTCAGGTGGAATTTGAGTTGAAAAATAACCGCTAATAATATTGATAAATTCATATAATTTCATAGAAGACCTCCTAGCATGAATCAGGACCAAACTTACAGGTCCTGTTTCGGACAAGTTCAAATCGTGTCATTTGATAGAATGAAGTCGGATAATTATTAAGCAAAAGATTTTCTATCGTTTTATTTAATTATACCATTTATCGCAAATAAAATACAATCTAGGTCGAATAATAAGTTTGCGATATCAAATTTTTTATGTATTTATGCTATCCAGTACTTCACAACCCTTGCTCGGTTGCTACAATGAGGTACAAATTAAATTGAACAAAGCAGTCTAATCCATTGTAGGGACGTCAACTGCAAAAAGAAATGGAAGTAATTCCTGATCCTTTTGTGACGGCCCTAGACTGCCATAAGTATGAACAGATGCACTTCCATAACGGAGGTGCTTTTTTTATGAAATTATCAAAAGAAGTAAAGAATCAACATCCTAGACTTTATGGGTATGGAAGTGTAGAAGCATTACAAAGTGATCCAAATAATGACCTAAAACATTGGATTGCTATTACAGATGGTGATGGAGACTTAAGATTCATCCCATGTACTGAGGAGTATTTTCACTGGCATCGAAACGAAGAAAGCAAAGAACGTAAACGAAAAGACACTGAATCCAGATGCATGGTTCCATCTGAGAAGTTTGGTCTGGTGAAATGTAGAAAAGACTGCAGTCAGTGTCCATACACAAGAACAGGCTTTCCTATATCTATAGACTACATGTACGACAACTATGAATTTGAGTTTGCTGATGGAAGTTATGAAGCAGAACAAGAGAAAGAAGCAGAGAAACAACAATCAGTTCTCATATGGAGTCTTGTGGATGAACTTGAAACATCTGATCAACTCATATTGAAGCTCTTTAATGAAGGGAAAACGGATGCTGCTATTGCTGAAATCGTCAAGAAATCAAGAAGTATGGTTCAGCTGAGAAGGAAGCAACTTATCGAGGAAATGAAAGAAAAAGTAAAAAAGTTTGAATAATTATTGGCAAACCATAACATTCTTAGCCATTCAACTATTAGAAGGAGGTTTTGAAATGAAAAAAGAAACACAAGCCAATAAACCATTCCTTACAGATAAGGACTTAGCTGAAGCATTGTTATTGATTAGTGAAACAGCTAAGACATTGGCTTTAGAAGTAATGTTGCTTCCAGAAGACACAAGCAAAGGAGATGAGAAAGATGTCAAGAAGCCCAACAATTCACAGTAGAAAGTATAGTCCAAGTAAAAGCAGTATCTGGCTAAATTGTCCACTTAGTACATTTTACAACGATACGACAAATCAAGAAGTAAGTCCACAAGCAGAGTTTGGAACGCAATGCCATGAATTAGGTGCTGCACTCATTAGTAAGTCATTAGGATTAATCGATTATGACAGTGAAGTTAAACCAATCGATGACCTAATCGAAGAGCTCGATATGTATTCCGATGAAATGCAGGATATAGCAGATGGATATGCGAACTTTGTAATTAACAGTATTGAGTTTGAAAAGAAGCGATCTGATGAAGACCCATTTGTAGTTATTGAACAACATCTAGATATGGACTTTGACGAAGATGCAAGAGGAACACTTGACTGCGGAATCATCTCATCAATGAATGGTGGAACACTTACAGTTATTGACTTAAAGACAGGTAGATTACCGGTGTATGCATTCGATTCAGAAGAAGACTCGTTCAACACACAACTTGCCATATATGCACTCTACCTATACAAGGCATACAAAGATTTATATCCGGTAAAGAAAGTAAGGCTTGTGATTTATCAACCTGTCATTAATAACACCAATGAATACGAGATGAATTTAGAAGAGTTATTGAAGTTTGAAACAGAAGTATTATTGCCAGCAGTCGAAAAAACAAGAACAGGATATCTAGAAGGAAATACCGGTAAACATTGCAGATACTGTTCCGGAAGATTTATGTGTGTAAAAAGAGGAGATGAATTTATAAAAATGTCAAAAGAATTAATAAAACCTTTGTCAGTTCACTCTGATGAAAAGATAGAAGAATTATTACCGAAACTAGACGACTATATCCGTTATGCAAATGAGCTGAAAGAGTTCGCAATTACAAGAGCGAAAAACGGTCATAAGTGGAACGGGTTCAAGTTGGTTCATGCTCGAGTTTCAAGAAAAGTAACAGATGCAGCTGGGTTGATTAAGGCTTGTGAAGAAGTTGGAATTGATCCATATAGTGCACAAAAAGTCGCAGGGATTACAGAACT
>Ga0265294_10009799_pt1 | contig 10989 bp, 11 predicted proteins | sample MunlanPumphouse3_FD_192504 | JGI IMG/M metagenome (GOLD analysis project Ga0265294, IMG submission 192504) | Groundwater microbial communities from a municipal landfill in Southern Ontario, Canada - Pumphouse #3 | ecosystem: Environmental > Aquatic > Deep subsurface > Groundwater | place...
GGGGCTTATACACTTTATAGATGACATCTCAAAAAAAGGCGGGAAAAAACTAATTATATATGATACTGCCGTAGCAAAATATCTAACATTCAAGCATTCATTTATGATGCAATTTGACTCTACGATCGCCATGACACTCATCAAACAAAATATACACTTTGAGACTCTAGGCATACACGGATATGTCACAGATGATTTAACACTGATCATCCCGGCACCATTCGATAGCGAAGAAAGCATATGGGCAAAGAGTCAAAAAAAGTTTTCAATTTACAAGCGGCACGGCATCAAAAAAGTCATAATGATAACGGTTGCCAATCAATATGAGTTTAGTATAGAAAATATTAGTTTTGAGGCGTTACCGTTTTATGAATGGAGTATCACTGATGAGATGTGAATATATTTAGCTCAATGATCTTATATAGTATTATTAATTAGCAATCCAATTTGTCATAGAGTGCTCATCAAGCGCACCTGAAATTCTTTTGCTCTCTTTACCGTTTTTGAACAATATCATAGTCGGTATCCCGCTTATGCCAAAACGTCTTGCTATCATCTCTTCATTTTGAGTATTCAGCTTGGCGAATATTATTTTAAGTGGAAAACGCTCTGCGACTTTTTCAAAAGTCGGTGCCATCATTTTGCATGGACCACACCATGGAGCCCAAAAATCAACGACTACAGGCAGATCGTTATGAGATATAAAATGATCAAAATTTGAACTATTTAATTCTATAGGCTTTGTATCCAGAAGAGAACTTTTGCATGAACCGCAATTTGCTTTTGTATAGCTCTCTTTTAACGGCAAAGCATTTATCTTCATACATTTTTTGCATACTACATTTATTTTATTATTCATGATATACTCTTTATTATCTATCTTGTAACATATAAAATTATAACATATAAATTATGGATTAAATCGAATGAGAGTCGGTGAAGTACCTCTCCCCAGATACCTGCGGCACACAACAAAAAGAGATGAGCTGCTATGTTCCCATCCTGACTCTTTGTCCCTTAGTGTCGTTGCACAGGTCTAGAAAGAGGCGTTCAAGACAATTTAATCATTGCCCTCAACGCCTATTTGTAGCCTAAAGAGATAGAAGTATATCAAAGAGTTCCTTTAAAAATATTAAGATATAATTCTACCATTCTGATTGGTCCTCAAATTTTTAGCAAAGCTAAAAATTAGGTCTTCAGCAGACGGCTCTCGCGACTGGTCGCTCTTGTGAGTCCTCTGCTTATTCAGAGAATTAACTACAAACTTGGACAGATGGGAGAGTGGTTTAATCTAGTCGCCTGGAACGCGGCCGTACGAGAGTACCGGGGGTTCGAATCCCCCTCTGTCCGCCATCACATCACAAATCCCCATACACACGGACTTTGTTAAAATAAAAATGTCCACAGTGCCCATATTGTGATTAAATTCTGCTTTTGCAAAAACATAATCATATACATTTTTATACAAGATTTATTTTATAAGCTAAATTTTTATACAGTAACTTTTACGGTAACTCCTAAATTCTTGCAAGTTCGATAAATTTTTTTATAAAAGTTACCGCAAAAAAATAGCCTGTCCTCATTTATCCTCAATTTTATTCATTATTCTTTACATGTATAAATCTCGTGAAGTATTTATATCGTTATGCAAGGTTTTGTTCTGCTTTTTATTCTTTATACCTATAAAGTTAAATATTTTTTCAATTAAGTTCATCTTATTTTCTTCTAAATTACATTCTAACTCTTTATCATTTGATATATGATTCATTTTAGATATTGAAAGTCTACCTTGCAAATTTTTTATATTATATGTTACGTGTACATTTTCGAGTTTAAGCTCATTTACAATAGATTCTTCTTTTATTTCCTTTTGAAAAACTTTTTTACAATCCATGCATTGAAATCTCTGTATCTCAAAAGTTTTTCTTTGTCTTTTGTCTTTTTTATGAATATGTTTTGAACTACAATGCGGGCATGAAATACTTTCAAGCAATTTCTCTCTTTGTATTTTTCTTTTTTCAAAATTTTCTTTTCTTATATTTTGTTGATTGATCTTATTTTGTTTTTTTAATCTATCCGCTTCTTTTTTTATATTATCATAATTTAATTTTTGTCTATTTATTTCAAGAGTATGCTGAATGATATCAAAATTATTTTCTGCATTATTCATAGAGTTTAAAATTTCCAGTGCTCTTGATGCATCATATAGAGCACTATGATATTGAAATTCATCAAATTCAATATCATAATGAAAACAAGTTTCTATAAGTTTTGGATTTTTTATATGACCTTTTACATTTAAAGCATTTACTATATTTTTATTTTCTTTCATTGTGCAAAAGTAATTTTCAAAAAAAATCATATCTTCTAAATAACGTAGTTCAAAAGATACATTATGTGCGATCAGGGTTTTTGCTCCTTGACAAAAGTTTATAAAGTCATTATCTTCTTCAAAGTGTTTACAATATGTCTTCCCTTTTCTTAATTGTGTAATTTTCTCAGGAGATAGTTGATGTACCTCTAGTGCAAAAAAATCGACTTCATATTTTGAATAATAATATCTATGAAAGGTATCAATTATCTTATATTTTTGATTATCTTTTACAATTTTATAAGCACCGACTTCTAAAATATCTTTTGGATTTTTTGTATTTGTTTCAAAGTCAAGTACTATCATTTATTCACATCCTTTTAATTTAGCTAATTTTTCTAATTCTAGGTTGACAGCCTCTTTCCAATTTTCTTCCAATATATACTTCAAATTATTATCATGAATTATTGCACTTAACTTACATCTTGTAATTGCTACATAAAAAAGATTGAATTCATCCATTAACCTATCATTATTTTCTATAATTTTTTTAATAAATTCTTCATATGTTTTATACTTCATTTTGCAGATAACATTTGCAAATCCGAAAAAATCATCAGCAACTATAATACAGTCAAACTCTAGACCTTTTGCCGTATGTGCAGTGGTTAAAAAATATCTAAATTGTTCATTACTGTTGTAGTATTCAATTGCTTCATTTTCTAATTTTAAAACAGATTGGATACAGAAATTAAACAAAGTGCCACATATGCGTAAATTCATTTCAAGTTGATAATCTTTTGTTGCGGTTATGTAGTTTTCTAAATCTTCTTTGTTTTTTAATTGTTTTAAAAAACTATTTTGAATTGATATCTCATCTCTTTTTTCATCTAAAAAATATCCTATATCTTTAATTGTCATGAAAATTTCTTTGGGATGTCTAACTGTTTTATAATTATTCTTATTTAAAGATAACTCTTGCATAGTAGCAATTAAAGTTGCATTTCCTCTACTAATATATCCTACATTTCTACTATCATCATTATAGACAGTATTAAAATCTACTTCTTTTTTATCACTTTGTATTTTTAGTTTTTCACCTTTAAATCGCTCTAATAAGATATTTGAATACATTGCTATATTGTTTGGAAACCTAAAAGTTTTTGTTAAAGCTAGTTCCTTGCCTTCTATTTTAGCCATAGCATTTATACTTTCTCTAAAGCTATATATCTGTTGATGTTTGTCCCCCACTAAAACTTTATGTTTGGAATTCAAGCGATTAAATATATCTAATGTTACATCGTTGCTATCTTGTGCTTCATCAAGCATCACAGTATCAAAAGATGAAGTTTCAATACCAGATACAAGTAAAAGATGAAACTTTTTTAATATAAAATCGAAAGATATGTCTAATTTTTTATTTTCAATTTTATTTACTATTTCTTTTATATAGTTACTATATGCTTCATTTGAACCTATATCTACCTTATCAGAATTACAATATTGATTAAATGCAGAAAGGATATTTTTTGCTTCTTTGTAATCTAAATTAAATATTTTAGATATATTTTTAGGATTATAATTTATTATTTTTTTTAGGTCTAATTTTGTATGAGAAATAACATATTTATATGCCAAAGCATGTACTGTTTTTACTTCTACATTTTTGCCAAATTTACTTTCTGCTTCAAGTTGAATACTTTTATTGTAAGCTAAATATAGAAATCTTTTTGTTGCATAATGATTTGTTAGCATTTGCAATGTCGAAGTTTTACCAGTTCCTGCAAAAGCATTTATTTTTAAAACTTTATGATTCGGTAAGGATTTAATAATTTCTTCTTGTTCATAGGTTGGTGTTATCATTTTTATAGAATTTAATTCAACTAATGAACTTTTCAATTACCTTTCCTTTTTTTAGGATTACTTTAATTTTAAGTTGTATTATATCTTAAACTATCAATTTAAATTTAGAGCAACTTTTTAAAAAAAGTTGCATAGTTTTTCACAGACACGCTTTGAATTTTATTTGATAGTTCAAAACTTCAAAAACTTTCATTTTTTTTTGTTATCATAATAACATATTGAATTGCTAATGTACCCTTCTCTATTATGTAATAGTTAGAGTTTATTCTGACAACATCAAAAAATATGAAATTATTATATTTTCTTGTAATTTCATGATATATACTATATACTCTTAACATGAAACAAAGCTATAGAGAAAACATAACATTCCACTAGATAAATAGTTATGCAAAAAGGATAAGAGATGCAAATATCGTTCAAAGTACAAGGCTCAGCCTCGGTCCCATATGATGTAGTTTTCAAGAAGCAAGCTGATGGTAAATTGTCAGCATCCTGCTCTTGCAAAGCAGGAAAAAATGGTCAGTCGTGCAAACATAGATTCAATATACTTGAAGGAATAACAAAAGGGATCGTTAGCGACAATTTAGAAGATGTTGAGATAGTCCAATCTTGGTTGCATGGTACTAATTTAGAGCAAGCAATTAATAAAATGCGCGAATTAGAATCCGAAAAAGAAAAAATCGAAAAAGAGTTGAAAAATACAAAAAAAGTAGTGTCAAATGAAATGAATAATTAACAAAGACCATAAAAAAATTTAATCGATGTTTATGAGTATATCAATAATCTAATGAAATAATGGAAACGGAAGCTACTCTACAGTGCCCATATATTGAATATATTCTAACTCTTTCTACATTGTCTTCCAAAATAAAATCACTAAAATTGAACTAAATATCAAGCTATATAAGTATTTTATTTATTTCAATATAATTTATGGTATCATTTAGAAATGCTTTCAAATGGAGGTTCGACCAAATGAAGTCAATAATATTTGATCCCTTGAATGAGATAAAACAATTACTTGAGACAACATATCAAGAGATCAATAAATCTTCTATTTCAAATGACAAGCAAATACACTCCATCAGAGTAATGTCCAAAAAATTGAGATCCCTGCTCTACCTCATCAAGCCTTTTTTTGACGACAAAGAATTCCTCAAAGACCAAAATCAATTTTACAAAGAACTCTCCAAAAATTTGTCTAGCGAGCGTGAAACAAAAGTCATGCACGATACTTTCCAATGGCTGATCAAAAAAAGCAAGCTATCCAAAGATAGTTTCGAAGAGATACAAAACACACTCCGACAAAACTTGGAGAATAGAGCTGATACAGACATAAGCCAAAAGCTTCAAATTTCCAAACAATCAATGATGATAGCATTGGACACCATAGATGAACAAAAAAGAGCAAATTACACAATAAAAGACCTCAAAAGCGGATTTTTTAAAACATACAAAAAAGCACGCGACACCCTGCATCTTGCTCTAATGACTAAGGAGATAGAGGATATCCATCTTTTTCGCAAATATGCGAAATATCATATGTATCAAATCCAATTATTATCAAATCAACTTAGACGTTCAAAAAAAAGGACAAAAGATCTTGACAAATTAACATCCCTGCTAGGCAGGAGTCATGATCTGGCACTTTTTGCAGAATATCTGCATAATAATACAAACCTAACCAACTATGATATGTTGATATCCTGCGCATCCAAAGAACAAAAAAAACTTACAAAAGAGGCTTTGAAAAGAGCAAAAAAAGCTTTTAGACATAGACCAAAAAAATTAAAAATATTTAAAGATCACAATCATTAATTTGTTTATTTTTTATAAAAAACTATATTAAAATATTATATTATGGTATTATATAAAAAGCTTTTAACACAGGAGGCCAAAATGCTCACTTACACTTATAATGCAGATATCGGTACATTTGAAATAAAACAAACTGGTCATAAAAGATATGAGCTTTGGATAGATGATGAAATACTCGGTACTTATGAAAATGCAGAATTTGCAGCCCAAGATGTTGCAAGATTTAATACCGGCTATACCGAATGGGATAGATGGGAAAATGAACTAGAAAATTATCCTGCAAACTTAAGCGAATGGACGCAACTCGAAGAAGAGCCTGAAGAATAAAAGGAGAAAAATTATGGAAAAAATTGATTATGAAGAATTTGAAAAACGTTTGGCAGAGATGAAAAAAGAGTTAGAATCAAATATTAACCGCCTAAAAGATGAAATTGACGCAATTGGAAGCGAAGATGAGATAGATGACTTAGAAGATCTGGCATCATTGGATAGTGACAATATACACCATGCAGCGCTTTTAAAACAACAGCAACACGAATTAGACGAAGTTATCCATGCATTGTCAAAAATAAAAACCGGGAATTATGGTATATGTGAAGAAAGCGGCGAGCAGATTCCTCTAGAGCGATTACGAGCTATACCTCATACTAGATATTGTATCAGACATGCAAAATAGATGAAAAGTAGTTTATTCTACTTTTCTAATCTTTAAAGCAAATCCTCTAGAAGGTCAAATGCATTCTTGTAAATTCTCTACTATATTATACTAAAGTTATCAAACAAAATATTAACAAAATTCAGTGCATTCTCTTGGGTTGCAAGAAAATTCGAACTTTGAATAATCTGTGTTTCAATAATCTTATCTGCCATAGATCCGATATCGTCTGAGAGAGTAAGTATTGTCTCCATATAAAGCGGGCTTTGTTCAATAAAAATCTGCATGGTTTCGTTAGCAGAATCAAACATTGAAATTAAACTATTTTCATACATGTAACCACCTTTTTTTTATCTATACCTATTCATTATCATAGCATATTTTAAAAAAAATTTATACAACTAATTAATTGATTAATTTAATATATTTTTATGTTTATAAATCATATGCTCATTAATATATTTTATGGTATCATTAAACTATTACTCTAGTGCAAGGAGAAGATGATAATGACAAAATTAGTCAAACCCGCAGATTATGCCAAAGAGACAGGTATATCTAGACAAGCTGTATATGCAAAAATCAAACGAGGATCGCTTGCTTCTAAAGAGATAAACGAACAACTATTTATTGTGGTAGATGATGACAATAAATCAAAATCAAAAGCAAGCATATCATCTGACGATCAATCTCCATTGACATCAAAAACATCATCTACCTCAAAGCTATTACAACCACTCTCAAATGAATTTCAAACTATTTTGGATGCCAAAAATGAAACTATAGATACTCTCAAAAATCGCATACACGACCTAAAAGAGAGCAATAAAGAATTATCTTTAGTATTTCGTAGTGAAATAGAGCTTCTAAAAGAAGCTTTTGGGGAAATGAAAAGGATATATTCTCATCAACTCGAACATCACGAGCAAGCAACAATTATATTAAACAACGATCATGAAGATAGCAATAAAAAACAAAAATGGATCAGTGTCAAAAAATTTCTAAAAAAATTTGATGTTAACAAAAAGCATCATGACAAAATCAAACAATACCTTCATACGCTATATCTTGGGGGAGACACCAGAGTGTCTCTTGTTGATGACAAGATCAAAGTAAATTTACATAATAGTTCCAAAGAAATGATCGAAGAAGCTCTAGAGGATCAATAATATAACTTTAATAATCATTATCAAGTTAAGAGCCTTTTAAGCATAAAACGGCTATTCTTCGATAACTATTATCAAAATAGTAAATAAAGGGGTTGTTACATGGAAAAAATCGTGGTGGCATTAGCCGGTCAGCCAAACGTAGGCAAGAGTTCACTAATCAATGCTATCTCAGATGCCAAACTAAAAGTAGGTAACTTTTCCGGCGTTACTGTTGATAAAAAAGAAGTTATCTTTACTATTTGTGATGATATATCATGTCAAAATCATGAAGTGCATATCATTGATCTGCCCGGAGCATATTCACTAACCGAATATACAATAGAAGAAAAAGTTACCAAAAGCTTTTTACAAAGCGATGAATACGATGTCATTGTCAACGTTGTCGATGCTACAAATTTACAAAGAAATTTGGTCTTTACTACCCAATTGCTGGAAATGGGTAAAAAAGTAATAGTAGCTCTAAACATGATCGACGAAGCCGACAAAGAAGGGATTAAAATTGATGAAAAAAGGCTAAGCTCAATTCTTGGTGTGCCCTGTATCAAGACAAGTTCTACCAATAAAACCGGTATTGATGAACTCAAAAAAGCCATTGTAGATACATATAGCAAACCGTATAATGATGCCAAGGTCGTCTATAGTGACGCCATAGAAGAAGAAATTGACAATATAGTAGATTTTTTAAAAGCCAAAAATTATCATTTGCCCCACTTTGCCCCATCTTATCGCTGGCTGGCAGTCAAACTGCTTCAAGAGGATAATACAATATATAGTGCTATAAACCAAGAGCCTATATGGATAGAGCTTTTGCCTATATTAAGAGAAGGTTTAAACCATGTTTATATACATTATGACACCAAAGATCTAGAGCAAATTTTTACAGATGAGCATTTTGCATTTGCCAAAGGCGCCAAAATGGAAGCTATGTCAACAGAAGGCATGAAAGCAAAAAGCACCACACAAAAGATTGACAATCTTCTCATAAGCCCTTATCTAGGTATCCCTATATTTTTATTTTTTATGTGGGCACTTTTTCAGTTGACATTTACTCTTGGCGCTATTCCGATGGATGCTATTGATGCCGTATTTGTAGCACTTAGCGATATGGCAAAATCGGTACTTGGAGACGGCTATCTGGGTTCTCTCGTGGGAGACGGTATCATCTCGGGTGTTGGTGCGGTCATCATGTTCTTGCCAAATATCTTGATACTGTTTTTTGGTCTTGCATTGCTTGAAACTACCGGCTATATGAGTAGAGTAGCATTTTTGCTTGATGGATTTTTTCACAAATTTGGCCTTCACGGCAAAAGCTTTATACCGCTTGTGACCGGTTTTGGATGTTCGGTTCCTGCTTACATGGCAGCTAGAACACTCAAAAATGAAAAAGATAGACTTATCACGCTTTTTATCATCGGGTTTATGAGTTGTGGGGCGAAATTACCTATATATGTACTTTTTGTCGGTGCATTTTTTGCCAAAGAAAATGCCGGCACTATGCTTTTTGCTATATATATAACAGGGGCACTCCTGGGGCTTTTGGCGGCAAAAGCTCTCAAAGTATTTGTTTTCAAAGGAGATGATGAGCCGTTTGTCATGGAAATGCCGAAATATCGTATGCCGTCCTTTAAACTTATTTGGCATACGGTCTATTCGCAAGCAAAAAGCTATGTTAAAAAAGCAGGTACCTTTATACTTTTAGCCTCCATGCTTATCTGGTTTGCAAGCAACTATCCTAAAAATGAAGCTAAAGAGCAATTATTTACCGTTCAACTTGAACAACAAATTAACGAAGAAGACAAAATAGAATTACAAAACCTGCATCAACAAGAGATGTTAAAAAATAGTTATCTTGGTATGATAGGTACTGCTATAGCTCCGGTGTTTGAACCGCTTGGTTTTGATTGGAAGATGAGCGTAGCACTTGGTACAGGACTGGCTGCAAAAGAAGTCGTAGTATCCACACTTGGCATCTTATACTCTCTTGGAGATGAAGTGGACGAAGCAAATGAAGGACTTATTGAACAGATCAAAAAAAATATCCCTTTTGCATCTGCTGTATCATTTATAGTTTTTGTAATGATCTATCTGCCGTGTTTGGCAGCTTCGATGGTATTTGCAAAAGAGGCCGGCGGATGGAAGTACCTAGCATATCTATTTGTATTTACCACGACAACGGCATGGATACTTAGTTTTATAGCATACCATATCACACTATTACTCGTAGGAGGCAATATATGACGCTAGATAAATTGCAAAAAGGTCAAAAAGCTATTATTATTAGCATAAATGCTCCAAAAGCACTAAAAGACAGATTGACATCTTTTGGCTTGCTAAAAGGCGAAGAGATAGAGCTTAAAACACACTCTTTGGCAAAGCAAACTTTTGAAGTTGCCATAGGCCATACATTTGTTGCTATCAGAGATGAAGAAGCCCAAAAAATTAAAGTCAATCTAATATAAAGTATTAAAAGTTCAAGTATTTCTTGTATTGATATTCGATATAATGCGATAATTTTTTACAAGGAGTATCTTTTGATACGACACATACCCCGTATTGGTTTTTGGAAACATATTCTACTTATTTATATATCGATATTTTCTTTTGCACAATCAGCCGAATTTCACGAAGAAGCTTCAACTATCATTGCAGCCTCCCTTGAAAAACAGCCAAAAAAAAGTTTTTTTAAAGAGTTTTATGAAAGATTGTATTTTGTACCCGTGTGGACACATGAGAACACTCTTTCAAATTTTTCACATGAACTGTTCAAACAAATAGATGCAGACAAAACACTTGAGCCTGAGTCCAAGATTCGCCAAAATGCATTTACGATCTCCTCAAAAAGCAAAGCTGTATATGCAAGCTTAAGCATAGAAGAAAAAATAAAATTAGAATTTGAAATAGCCGGGCTTTATAAAGAGTATATAGATTATCTATTAAACGGCAATATAAACTGGAGTGCTTTCAAAGGCAAATTGGTAAACCCAAAAAACGAAGAAGAGATTAATGGCGGCTGGATCACATACGGCAGCAAATTTAATGCTCTGAACATCATGCAAGATGCTATTGTTAATGGAAGCTTGGATGACACACTAAACAGAGCCACCCCAAAAGGCTTCAATTACGCCCTTATGGAAAAAGAACTCATCAAATATTTAGCGATCAAACAAAAC
>Ga0265294_10009800_pt1 | contig 10988 bp, 6 predicted proteins | sample MunlanPumphouse3_FD_192504 | JGI IMG/M metagenome (GOLD analysis project Ga0265294, IMG submission 192504) | Groundwater microbial communities from a municipal landfill in Southern Ontario, Canada - Pumphouse #3 | ecosystem: Environmental > Aquatic > Deep subsurface > Groundwater | place...
ATTTTCGGGCGATCCTTCATATTTCGGGGATTCGCCGAGTTTGTTCTGTACACGTTGCATCGATATGATGAGAACGTCGAAATGTGCCTCGGTACTGGAATTAGGGCCAGGACAGGGAAGGGATACGAGATACCTTATCGATTCCGGAATGAAAGTGATCGTCATCGACTACAGTGAAACGGCCTGCAATCAACTGCAGAACAGGTTCGGTAGCGGGGTGGTGACGATGCAGGCCGATCTCCGTAAGGGCATAGATCTGCCGAGGGCCTCTGTGGATGCGTGCTTCTCGCATATGCTGCTGACAATGGATTTCACCGATGAGCAGCTCTTAAGATTGATGGGCGATCTGAAGAAGGTGGTCGTACCTGATGGTCTTATAATGTTCTCCGTAAGGAATCAAAGAGATCCAGGATTCGAAAAAGGGGAGAATATCCATGGCAGTGTCTGGGAAAACGGGAAGGGTTTTGCCGTGCGTTACTACTCCGAGAGCGATGTACGCAGGTTATCAGAGGGTTTCACGATAGAAAGCATCACAGAGTGCAGCGAAGACTGCAAGATCCTATATTACGTGGTTCTCAGGAATTGATATCATTCAGCCTTGTGCCTCAGGACCTCCTCCATCTCATCACCGGAGGCCTTGCGGTATTCGCCCGGTCTCAGGTCACCGAGAACGATGTTCATGACCCTTATGCGTTTCAGGGAGGTGACCCTGTAACCGAGGTATTCGCACATCCTCCTGATCTGCCGGTTCATACCCTGTGTGATCACTATATCGAATCTGTTCCGGGCAATCTTCCCGATCCTGCAGGGTTTGGTCGTCGTACCGAGAATGGGTACGCCGGATGACATATTTCTCAGGAATATCTCGGTCACGGGTCTGTCAACGGTAACGATGTACTCTTTCTCGTGACCATAGCGCGACCGCATTATCCCATTGACCAGATCTCCACGGTTTGTAAGGAGGAGCAGACCCTCAGAATACTTGTCCAATCTGCCGATGGGATAGATCCTCTTGGGATAGTCGATGAACCTGACGACATTGTTCTCTTCGCAATCATCCGTCGTGCACACGATGCCTGCCGGTTTGTTGAAGATAAGCAATACGGATTCCTCTTCTCTTTCCAATGGTATACCATCGACGTTCACGTCCTGTCCGGGACGTATCTTATCGCCGAGATTCGCCTTAAGGCCGTCCACAATTACCCTGCCCTCATCTATAAGTCTGTCAGCCTCACGTCTGGAACAGAAACCGCTGTCTGCGATGAATTTGTTCAATCGGACCGTGTCGTTCTCATTCATCCACGGTCCGATATAGGATTCAACGTTTATCTATGTCGATTGTTTTTTCCTATGCATGAATGCCGGCCCCTTCCAGTTCCACTCGCCCATGAGGTGCATCAATGCGGGTACGACATATGTGCGTATGATAAGGGCATCGACAAGTATGGCAAAACCCAAGGCAAATCCGAATTCCTGAAGCATAGGCGATGTGGACATGGTCATGGTCATGAATGCACCTCCCATGATCAGACCGCATAGGGTGATAACGGCACCTGACTTTTGGACCGCATCGGTTATGGCGTCATCATTCGACATGCCTTTCGAATGCACATTCTCTTTTATACGAGTGGTCAGCAGGATGTCGTAATCCATGCCGAGCCCCAGGCATATGACGAACAATACGATCGGAACGATCCATACAACAGGTATCCCCAGGATGTGCTCGAAGAGTACGAACGTCAATCCCAACGTCCACAGTATGCTCATGACGATGGTGGCAACCGCACGTACTGGTGTAAGATAAGATCTCATGACTATGAACAGCAAGACCATCAACAGAAGGACAACGACGATCATGATCGTATTGAAATCATCGGAAACGATCTCTGAGATCTCGTAATTGCTGACTGCTGCGCCTGCCATGTATGCTTCATCGACGTAATAGTGGGTTTCGAAGAACCTGTCCTTTTCCGTGAACATCTGCTGCACGGTCTTCATCGAGAGATCGGACATGGGTTCCTCCTTCGTGAGTATGATGAATTTCACATACTGATACACTCCGGTCTCGTCAATGGCGGATACAGTGCCCAGTTCGTATGTCAGCAGGTAATCGATGGCATTCTTCGTTTCGTCATCAAACGATTTCCATACGTCACACAGTATCGCATAGCTGTCACTAGGTAGCAGATCTCTGATCGCAGACGGAAGGATACCGTAAACCGACTCGAAGAACTCCGTATGTTTTCCGTCAAATAGTATGTCACCGGTTATGGGCCCTATCACCATCGCAATATTGTATTCTCCGTCAGTCACTGTATTGGTGAGATTCCTGTTCAGGTCGTTGAAATCGATGTAGGTCTGATCGGCATTGGGCAGAGACCTGTAAAGCCAGTTGTCCGCATTCTCATAAGTGGTGGAGATATCGGAGGGTATGTAATGTGTTGATGTGCCGTCGGGCGCGTACATGCAGACGGAGATGCTCTCGACATCTCCGAATCTTGCATCCTCGTGGGTCTGCCATGCGTTGTACGAACCTATGATCGACCTCTCGCCGGCAGCAGTGATCTTGACCGTTGTGTCATGATAGTTCTCATTGAAGACGATGTCGGATACTGGAAGTGACAGCACGGCGTAGTAGTATTCCTTCTCCAGGTCGGGGTTCGTGTAAACGGCATTCAGGAACACGGGAACGGTCGTTGATTCGGCAGTGAAATTGTCCATGTATATGGTGCCCCACATCGTGAGACCGTCCGTATCCGTAAACGATACGACCATGTTATCGGGGTCGGTGATCGCCACAGAGATGTCCTTGATTGCCGTACTCGTCTTGCTTTCGGCCGCGACATAGCAGCCCAATGTTATCGAGTAGAAAGGACCGAATTTCGCACTCTCGACGGTCTGCCAATCATTGTATATGGTCATGATCGCAGTCTGTGCTTCTATAGACACGGTCACTGTCGGAGTGCCGTCCTCGGCATACACCACAGAGACATAGGAGGTACGTATCGTACCTTCGGTGCTGTACCACATTCCATCTGTCGTCTTTGAATATATCTGGACGTTGAGATCGGTTCCTGATTCCACTGCGGAGTCGTAATCGCTCAGGTAAACGTAACCGTACAGCAGCGTTCCGTCGATGTCTTTCATGGTCGTCATGAAATATGACGGAACCGTCTCGTCCGGATTCGTGTTGACATCGACGAACGCCTTCACTTTCATGACGATATAAGATGGCATGATCGTACCGCCTCCGATGTCATCGGAGATCACGGCAACACCGTCTTTGGCCTCGCCGTTCGGCATGGTGCTGATCATGTCGTACGATGATGTGGATGTGACCGCGACATATGCTAGCGGTACGGTGATGAGGATGGCTGCAACGACCATCACCTTGGCGTATTTTATGGATGCGTGGGCTGAACGTGTGAAATATCTGTGACCGAAGGCACCCATCTTTCCGTACCAGCCTCTCATGGCTTTGCTGTTCTCTCCATAGGTGGATATGTTCGAAGGCCAGAAGATCCTGTCGCCGGCAAGTGCGAGAACGGAAGGGATCAATGTCAGCGCGGCAAGCAAAGCAAGGACGATCCCCAATGCAAGGACGATCCCCATCGTACTGACTAGCGAGAATGAGCACATGGACATGACACCGAATCCGATGATGACTGAGCATCCGGATGTAAGGATTGATTCTCCGGCCCAAACGATGGCCATTCTCAGGGCATCCTCATGGGAAAGTCCTTTTTTACGTTCTTCGCGGTACCTGGATATGATGAATATGCAGTAATCGCATCCTGCACCCAACATGGATACCAACACCAGAATGGATGTTATGTAGTAGATTCCCAACACGTGTCCTATGAAGAACATCAGACACAGCACGACGGCATATGCCACTCCGATGATGACCGGCGGCGTGAGAGCGGAAACGAAGGATCTGAAGAACAGGCCGATGAGGATCAGGATGAGCAGAATGGATACTGGATCGATCTTCTCTATATCTGCGGTTGCACCGGTCATGGTATCATACGTGATCGGATCCGAACCGGTAACATATGTTGATTCCACACCTGTGTCGCCGTCCTCGATGAGCGTTGCTTTGGCGGCACTCACCATGTCCCTTATATCCATCACGTGATTGGAGCCGTTGACAATAAGGTTCCCGTTATCATCGACGGGATACGAAACAGTGCACAGACCTATGTCCGACGGCGTATCTTTGAAATATTTGTCGCTGAACACGCCCATCAGGTCCGTCGTCACCGCATAGTCCTCTCCGGGATACTGTTCCTTGAGCTCTACATTGACACTCCATTTGGCGAATTCCCCCTGTAACGCTTTTTCGAAGGCTATCGAGGTATCGTAGGCTGTATCGTCGTCCAAGACCACTACGATGACCGTGGACATGGATGATGAAACACCGGATGAACTGAATAGGTCGCTGCTTAGTATTTCGGAGCCCAATACGGATTCCGAGGCAGGAGATTCCATCTTTGTCATGTTATATTCCAATGCGGACCCGGATTGTATCGCAAAAGGTACTGCGCATACGAGGATCACGATCCAAATTGAGATTATGAGCTTGGCGCGTCTGAGGATTATATCTGCCAGTCTGTCGAACATCGGTTATCTCCTAGGGTGTTAGAAAATGAGCTACCCAGTATATTATAGAAATGCAGAAAGTGGTGGGTTTTTCCCTGTGGACGGCGTCCACAGGGCGGTCTTTTCATTCTCGATCGGATCCATCCTGACGGTTCTCGGTCTTCAGCCATTCCGGGCCTACCCAGTTCCATCTTCCTAGCAGATGCATAACTGCGGGCACTATGTACGTGCGTACGACCAGTGCATCTATGAAGATCGCGAAACCGAGTGCAAAACCGAACTCCATCAGCATGGGGGACGAGGAGAGCATCATCGTACCGAATGCACCCGACATTATCAATCCGCATATCGTGATGACCGCACCCGATCTTTCGACTGCATGGGTGATCGCCTCATCGTTGGTCATCCCCTTGGATACGTTCTCTTTGATGCGAGTGGTCAGCAGGATGTCGTAATCCATGCCGAGCCCCAGGCATATGACGAAGAGGATGATGGGCACGATCCATGTGACCGGTACGCCCATCAGATGACTGAAGAGTATGTGAGTCATTCCAAGGGTCCATCCGATGCTCATGAGTATCGTCAGTACCGCACGCAAAGGTGTCAGATACGACCTCATGACGAAGAAGAGCAGAAGGAGGATGAGGAGGATGACTGCAAGTTCGATGTAATTGAATTCACTGTTAACGATCTCGGATACTTCGTACATGACGACTACACTGCCAGTCACCCATGACTTCTCAAAGTATTGGTTCTCGGTCATGAAGTCGTCGGTTATGCGTTCGATATTGGCTATGGCATCCATGGAGAGATTCGACATCGGTTCGTCGAGCATCAGGACCGTCATTTTGATGTATTGATTGCCGCCCACATCCTTCGACAGGGAACCCGTGCCGTAGTCGATGATATAATCGATCGCGTTCGTCTTGGTGTATGTACCTGCGACGGCGGACCAGGTGTCGTCCGGGACAGACAGGATCTGTCCTATCGGATCGCGGAGCAGTTCCGGCACGAGCGAGAGGGCAATCTGAACATCCCCGCCGCATTGTTCCAATATATAATCCCAGCTGTAGATGCCGGTAACGGAGTCGACATTGCCCGTCCCCTCGTTTTCGATCTGTGTCGCCAGTTCGTTCGTTTGACCTAGATAGACGAGTGTTCTGGTGTAATCGTTCCAGACCAATACACCCAGAGTCCCGTATCCGGGTATGGTTATCGCATTTTCATCTATATTCGCAATGGACCCGGACTCGGATGTGTCTATGTCCAGGACCACGTATGTGGGCATCAAAAGACCGCCGTCCGCGTATTCCACGATGGCGTTGACACCGTCTTTGGCCTCGCCGTTCGGCATTATGCTGATCATGTCGTACGACGACTCTTCCGTCAATGCTACGTAGGTCAGCGGAACGGTGACCAGGAGTGCTACCACAACTATCGGTAGCGCGTATTTGATGGAGAACTTGGCAGACTTCGAGAAATATCTCGCACCGAATCTGGAGGCCTTTCCGTACCAGCCTCTCATGGCCTTGCTTCCTTCCGTATACGTATCCATGTTGGACGGATAGAATATCCTGTCACCGACGATCGCCAGGATCGAGGGTATGAGGGTGAGTGCCGCAAGCAACGCGAATACGATGCCCGATGCGAGTACCATGCCCATCGTGCTTACCATCGAGAAAGAGCAGAAAGACATGACGCCAAATCCTATGATGACCGAACATCCTGAGATCGTGATCGATTCGCCAGCCCATTTTATGGACTCCCTGAGGGCGCGGTCATGATCTTTACCTCCCTTGCGTTCTTCGCGGTATCTCGCTATTATGAATATACAGTAGTCGCAACCGGCACCGAGCATCGAGACCATCACGATGGTGCTGGTTATGTAGTATATGTCCATGACCTGAGCGAGTGCGAATATCACGGCAAGTACGATACCGTACGCGAATCCTATGGTGATGGGGGGAGTGGCCGCGGATATCACCGATCTGAAAAACAGACCTATGAGCACCAAGACAAGCAATATCGACACGGGATCTATCTTCTCCACGTCGGTCATGGCGCCGTTCTCCGTATCATAACCTATGGCGGCCGAACCAGTGAGATACGTCGTAAGATCGTAACCGTCCGTCGATTTGACATCCGATATGATCGATCTTATCTGGGTTATCTCATCGGACGGATCCATATTGTCAAGGAAAGAGATATCCACCAGAACGATACCGGGATACGTGTCGGTTTTGGAGTAGAATCCGAGGGGGACGGTGCTCACCTTCTCGTTTCCCTCAGCATCGGTACCGTAATGATCTTTGAGAGCCGCATCCAGGTCGCTGTCGAATGCACTGATGGCGGCAAGCTGTTCATCACTGTCACATTCTATAACTAGGATGGTGGACATGTCTACGTTGCTGGAATAGAACAAATCCGGATCATTGATGATATTAAATCCTTGGACGGATTCCGAATTCTCACCGGACATCTCCGTCATGTCGTATGACAGGACGTTCGTCGGGTTGAGCATCACCTCTGCGGCGAACGGTATTGATGCCAGAAGGATGATGACCCAAAGCAATACGATGCGCTTTGGATGTTTCATTATCGTGTCAGCTAGCTTATCGAACATCTTTTCTCCCCCTTATCGTACTTCGCACGGAGTATTTATTACTACTGAACACGCTCAAAATAACTACGTTGAACGATAATGGTCCAAGAATATCTTTATCTTGTATCGACCTCTCGTCATTGGTATTTTTGAGCATATTCAAATAGTTTGAAGCATGTGGTACCGATCGAAAATGACATCATCGTTAAAGAATCTCATCGATTTGAATCCCAGACGTCAGAAAAAAGATATGACGGAACGTAAGCGGGGATCAAGGGAGAGGATAATCCAGGTCTCAACCGAGCTGTTCAGGGAGAACGGGTATACGAAGACTACGACCAGGCAGATAATTCAGAGGGCGGGAATCCTCAACGGCAGTCTCTACAACACATTCGAGAACAAAGAAGAGATCTTCGAGACGATAATCATGCGGGCATACGACAGTACGATGGAGCAGTCCAGGAAGCTCCTGGAGGATAATGACGATCTGGTCGTGATCCTTGCTTTCCCATTGGCGATAGAACTTTATGTGGCCAACAAGAGTGAGCGCAGCGCAGAACTTCTTTACACTGCGCATTCGTCGTGGAAGATAACCAACGACCTGGTGGACAGGACCGTCGATTGGACCTCGGTCTATTTTGAGAAGTACGGCGTCAAGACGGATCCTGCGACGGCGAGGACCAATTTTCTGGCGTTGTTGGGATGCATCGGTAACTTCATCTCGAGGTATCACAACGGAGAGCATGACGGGTACAGGGAGGAGCTGAGGGTCGAACTGGAGGTGTTCTGCACGCTTTTCCGCATACCTGCATACAATCTCGATGCCATCGTGAAACAGATGACGGATCTGATCGAAAACAGTGAAATGACGATCGGCGGATTCAAGCTGTGATACGTACCATCATCTTTATTACGCTCACGCGAATACCCGAGCAGGTAATCGAATGGTGGACGAACAGGCGATCAGGGAGGCCCAAGAACGGTTTGGAGGCCTTTTGAGAAGGCAGCTCAGCAGGGTCGAAGTTCTCAAAAGAGAGGGGGATTGGACCGATTATTCGAAATTGGATAAGTTGATCATCGGTGTTTGCGGCGGTGACGGCATAGGTCCGTATATCTGTGCATCTGCGCAAAAAGTGATGGAATTCCTTCTTGCCGATAAGATAAAGGCGGGGAAGGTGGAGATAAGACAGATCGACGGTCTGACGATTGAAAGACGTGTCGAGGTGATGAAGGCCATTCCGGAAGACACATTGGCCGAGTTGAAAGAGTGCCATGTCATACTTAAGGGACCGACGACCACTCCTAAGAAAGGGGACCCATGGCCAAACATCGAGAGTGCGAATGTGGCTATGAGAAAGGAACTCGATCTCTTTGCCAATGTCAGACCCGTGAGCGTTCCCGAACTTGGCATAGACTGGATATTCTTCAGGGAGAACACGGAGGGGAGTTATGCCCTGGGGAGTGACGGTATCAACGTCACCGAGGACCTTGCCATGGACTTCTGCGTCGCTACCAGACAGGGGACCGAGAGGATAATCAGACTGGGATTCGATTATGCGAAGAAGACCGGTGTGAACTATGTGTCGCTGGTCACGAAGGCCAATATAATAAAGACCACTGATGGGAGATTCCTGTCGATTGCAGAGGAGGTCGCCAGGGACTACCCTGATGTGAAGTGGGACGATTGGTTCATCGATATAGCGACTGCTAAGTTGATAGATCCGGCCCGCAGAAGCAATTTCAAGGTATTCGTTCTGCCCAACCTTTACGGTGATATAATCACCGACGAGGCAGCGCAGATCCAGGGAGGTGTCGGCACCGCCGGATCGGCGAATCTCGGAAAGAGATACGCCATGTTCGAGGCCATTCACGGGTCCGCGCCCAGAATGGTGACGGAAGGAAGGGCACAATATGCGGACCCCTGCAGTATGATCAAAGCCGTCGCCATGATGATGAATCATATAGGCGAGGTGGAAAAGGGCAGAAAACTGGAGATGGCGCTCGATATCTGCACACAGTTCGAAAAGAAGCTGGTCATGACTGGAAGGGATACCGGTGCCACTGGCAATGAATTCGCCGACTATGTGATGGAGACCGTTCAAAGACCGGATCTGAAATCGGTTTGGCAGGAATATGTCGATGCCGCCGTGAAGGCGGCATAGAGCTGAGGATCAGACGGTATTCGGAACGATCCATTTCTTCGGTATACGGTGTAAAGATGTTGCTCAGAGCAGAATCATTGACTAAAGCGTTCGGTCCCCTCAAGGTGCTGACGAAGGCCGACATGCAGATAAACGAGGGGGACACGATAGGGCTCATCGGTGTCAATGGTGCAGGAAAAAGCACCTTTATGAAGATCCTACTCGGTGACGAGAAGTGCGATACCGGCGATATCATCAGGAATACGGAGCGCATAGGCTATCTCCCGCAGTTCGCGGAGGCATCGTCGGACTTCACCGTCAGGGATGTTCTGGGGCGCCCCTACGGTCGGATCGAGCAGGTCCGTGAGATGATGCGCGAGCTCGATAAGAAGATGGCCGCGGGCGGTGATCTCGACTGGAATGCCATAACGACCAGGTATGCCGAACTCGAGAAGGAGGTGGCAAGGTCCGGTACAGACAACGAAGGGAAGCAGATAGCCACACTGAAGAAGGTCGGGCTTTCCGTCGATGTGATGGACAGGACGATGGATTCACTCAGCGGAGGCGAGAGGACCAAGGTCATGCTGTCGCGTGCACTTATACAGGCCGAGGGGTGCGATCTCCTCTTCATGGATGAGCCGACAAGTCATCTGGATATCGAAACGGTCGAATGGTTGGAGGATTACATCCTCGACTCACACTGTGCAATAGTGGTGATAAGTCACGACCGATATTTCCTCGATAAGGTTGTCACACGTGTCTCTGAGATATCCCATGGTAGGACCACGGAGTACAAGGGAAATTATTCGACGTTCATCACGAAGAAGATGATGGAGCTGGAGCGTCTTGAAAAAGAATACAGGAAATACGTCAGCCAGAAAAGGAAGCAGGAGGAGATAGCCGAACAGCTGCACAACGATCAATGGTTCCTTACGGCACATAAGACCCGACAGAAGATGATCGATCGTATGGACAAAAAGGAGGCGCCCGACAAAGCGAAGGAGATCACCGTGAAGATACAGGCCGCACCGAAGTCCGGAAAGAACATGATCGTCACAAAGGGCCTGTCCGTTGAGCTGGGCGGGAAAAGGATACTCTCGGGGATAGATCTGGATGTACACAAAGGGGAGAAGATAGGGATATTCGGAGCGAACGGCGAAGGTAAGAGCACACTCATCAAGGCATTGCTGAAGGAGATCCCAAGCGATGGCGAGCTATGGATTGCGCCCGGGGCGAAGATAGGATACTTCGCACAGCATCACGAGAGTCTGACATTGGATCTTACCGCAGAGGAGCAGATCCTCCAGATAATAGGAAAGGACAGGCGCGCCGAGGCAAGGAATCTTCTGGCCAGGATGTTGTTGACCGGAAATCAGGTCGATAGGCCGATGAGGACCCTTTCGGGCGGAGAGAGGGCCAGGGTCGCACTGACTCTGATGCTGCTGCAGGAGACTAATCTCCTAATACTCGACGAGCCGACGAATTATCTGGACATTCCGGCACGTCATGCTGTGGAAGAGGCGCTGACCGAGTATGATGGGACGATAATAACCGTCACGCATGACAGGTATTTCCTGGACACCGTCTGCAACAAAGTCATCGAGGTGAAGGATGGCGGCATCACAGTGTTCGCGGGAACGTAT
>Ga0265294_10009801_pt1 | contig 10988 bp, 7 predicted proteins | sample MunlanPumphouse3_FD_192504 | JGI IMG/M metagenome (GOLD analysis project Ga0265294, IMG submission 192504) | Groundwater microbial communities from a municipal landfill in Southern Ontario, Canada - Pumphouse #3 | ecosystem: Environmental > Aquatic > Deep subsurface > Groundwater | place...
TCTTCTATTTTTTCTTCTGCTTTTTTACTTTCCGGCTGTATCTCTGATGGTAGCTTTTTTTCTTCCGTTTTCCCTTCTTTATTCTCTACAGCCTTCTTCTCCTCACCCTCTCCTGAAAACTCAAGGAGGCGCTCGGATTTCTTCAGCCTCCTCTCCGTATCCTTTACAGGATAGGTATAAGCACCGGGCTTATCTCTCAGGACTCTATTCCCGCCTTCCAGAACCTTTTTTTCCTCTGAAACCGTTAAAACGCCAGGCTCGCTTTCTATTTCTTTTCCGGCTGTTTTTCCGGTTACCTCTGCGTTTTCTCTCTCAGGAACTACTTTGCTGGTATCCGGTATCTGAATTTTTGGTGATTCCGGGGCATCAAAGGTTTTCTGTAACCTTTTTGCTTCTTTTCCCCTTATCTCAGGGGCCAGACCGTGTTCCGAAAGTACCTTTTCAACCGCACTGATTACAGCGTCCCCTACCTCCTTTTCGCGGCTGAAACGGACTTCAGCTTTGCGCGGATGGACGTTTACATCCACTTCTCCCGGATCGAGGGTAAGGGCGAGCACAGCTACAGGATAACGGCCTTTGGGCATTTTTGTGTAATACCCTTCGCGGACAGCTTTATTGATCGTGCTTGAGGTTACAGGGCGGGTATTTACAAAAAGAAAGAGCTGGTCGCTATCTCCCCTGTTAAGTTCGGGCTTTGAGACATAGCCCCTGATATCAAATTCTTCTGTCCCGTAATCAAGAGGAAGCATCGAGCGTGCGGTATCGGGCCCCAGAAGGTTTACCATACTGTTAAAAAGGTCACTTGACCCCGTATTCCTAAGAACTGGCTTTCCTTCGTTAAGTAGGGTAAAGGAAATCCCCGGATTTGCCAGCGCAAGTCTCATGACGGTATCAGTGATATGGGCAAGTTCCGTACGGTCGGTTTTCAGGTACTTGCGCCTTGCAGGTGTATTATAGAAGAGGTCTTTTACGTGTACTGACGTCCCCGGAGCCGTGCCTGCATCAGAAATTTCCTCTACCTTTCCTCCATGGATTACAACTTTTGTGCCTGCAATCTCTTCCGGAGGGCGTGTAAGGATTTCCACCTTTGCAATGGCGGTTATGGAGGCAAGGGCTTCTCCCCTGAAGCCCATTGTAGAAATTTTATCCAGGTCTTCTATCTTTGTGAGTTTGCTTGTTGCATGTTTTTTATATGCAAGGAGGGCATCGGCTCTGCTCATGCCACAGCCATTGTCCCTGATAAGGATGGAACGTTTTCCTCCCTTCTCGACTTCGATTCGGATTTCTGTTGCTCCGGCATCGATTGAGTTATCCACAAGTTCCTTTACAACGGATGCCGGTCGTTCTATTACTTCTCCGGCTGCAATCTTATTTATCGTGTCCTTATCAAGAATCCGGATTTTATTTCCCTTCATATCCATCTTCTTTTCCATCTCTTCTTCAAGCTTTTTTTCAGCTTGCTTTCCTGTTTTCTCTTCCGGTATATCTTCAACCTGCTCTTTCATCTGTCCTTCCAAATTTTATTCTATCTAATTTTTTATTTCATCCTAATTTTTTATACCTATTTCTCTTATTTCAACCGGTTTTTTCTATCTATTTCTTTTATTTCAACCGTTTTTCTCTATCTATTTCTTTCAACCAAGCAGCTTTTTCAGCTCATGAAGTTTATTCATGGCTTCTATCGGGGTCATTTCATCCACATTCATCTTTTTCAGGGCTGCTTCTACAGGGCTTAATCCTCTTTTTACTTCCGAATTCCCGCTTCTGCTCCCGGGGTCAAAAAGGAGCATCTGAGTATAACGGGTGGTCGCTTTGCCTTTTCTTTTTTTCCCGTTTTCACAGTCTTCGGATTCTTCGAGTACGCTTTCCCTTTCGAGTTCCCTGAGGATCTCATTTGCCCTTTCGATTACCTTTTCCGGGACTCCGGCAAGCCTTGCAACATGTATCCCGTAACTCCTGTCGGTTGCCCCCGGCACGATTTTCCTCAGAAAAACCAGCTCGTGTCCTTCTTCTTTTACTGCAATATGATAATTTTTTACCCTTTTTAATTTCTCTTCAAGTGATGTGAGCTGATGGTAATGGGTCGCAAAAAGAGCCCTTATGCCTACCTTTCCCCTGTTGTGCAGAAACTCAACAACCGCTTTTGCAATGCTGTACCCGTCATAGGTGCTCGTTCCCCTGCCTATTTCGTCAAGCAGCACAAGGCTTTTCGGGCTTGCATTGTTAAGGATATTTGCCAGTTCCACCATCTCAACCATAAAAGTGCTCTGTCCGCTTGCAAGGTCGTCAAAAGCCCCTATCCTTGTAAAAACCTGGTCGATGACACCTATGGAAGCATAGGAAGCCGGGACAAAAGAACCTGCCTGAGCCATAATTGCAATAAGGGCTGTCTGGCGCATATAGGTTGATTTCCCTGCCATATTGGGGCCTGTAACCAGCAAAAACTGGTTCTCCTTGCAGTCCATTTCCGTATCATTCGGGACAAAACCTCCGGATACCGTACTTTCGACTACTGGATGCCTGCCGTCCCGGATAAGAATCTTGCAGTCTTCTGTGAGCTGAGGGCGTGTATAATTATTATTTTCCGCAACTTCGGCAAGGTCTGCAAGGACATCAAGTACGCCTATCCTTTCTGCTGTTTCCTGGAGCTCCTTTGAATGGGCTGAAAGGGTCTCTGTGATTTCTGTGAAAATTTCGTACTCAAGAGCCACGGCTTTATCGTTTGCTGTCAGGATCAGGCTTTCTTTTTCTTTAAGCTCAGGCGTAAAGAAACGCTCGGCATTTGCCATTGTCTGCTTTCTTATATAGTCATCAGGTACCTGGCTGCTGTTTGCATTGGTAACCTCGATATAATACCCGAAGACCTTATTGTATCCGATTTTCAGGGACTTGATCCCTGTCCTGTCCTTTTCTTTCTGCTGGAAGGCTGCAATCCACTGCTTGCTGTTACTTGAAATGTCTCTTAGCTCGTCAAGTTCCTCGCTGAACCCGGATTTTATCATCCCGCCTTCGCGGACGCTTACGGGAGGCTCTTCAACAATTGCATTTCCAATCATTTTGGCCAGTTCTTCAATTTCTGAAAATGATGCGAGACCTTCAGCAATCCCTTTTAACATCTCTGCTCCGGCTTTTTCCAGAAGGCAGTCCCGGATAGAGGGTACGGCATCAAGGGACTTTTTCAGGGCTACGAGGTCCCTTGCATTGGCGTTTCCGTACACTATTCTGCCTACGAGGCGTTCAATATCCCTTACCTCCGAAAGCCAGTCCCGAATATCATAGCGGAGCAGAGGGTTTCCTGCCAGCTCTTCTACTGCGTCCAGCCTGTGGTTTATCTGTTCTACGGAAAGGAGCGGCTTTAAGAGCCATTTTTTCAGAATTCTACTCCCCATTGGCGTCTTTGTAAAGCTCAAAGTCCTGTAAAGGGAGTTATGGTCCCCTTCATCCCGCACGTTTTTCACGATTTCGAGGTTGCGGAGGGTGACAGAGTCGAGGACCATGAATTCGGTGTTTGAATAGGTCCTGAGGGTATTGATATGAGCAAGGTCTCTCATCTGGGTCGTTTTTGCATATTCAAGGGCAGACCATGCGGAATAGACTCCGAATTCCAGTTTTTCACAGCCCATGCCCTCGAGGGTTGAAACCCTGAAATGAATTTTCAGTTTTTCCCCGGCTTCTTCTATCCCAGAGATTTCCGGGGCAAATTCCTGGACTATTGTCTGTTCCCTTAACCTGTCAACAAGTACCGAATTCCCGTACAGGGTCGGGGGCAGGATGCATTCCGCAGGCTTCATTCGGGCAAGTTCGCTGAGTAATTTATCAAAGCTTCCGGAATCCGTAAACTGGGTTGTAAGGAACTCCCCTGTTGAAATGTCGAGGAATGAGAGTCCGAATTCCATTTCCTTTTCTCCGCTTTTTCCGGTCTTTCCGACTTCTTTCCCTGCAACCGCCATAAGGTAGTTATTTGACGCATCCGGGAACATGGATGAGTCTATTGCTGTCCCCGGGGTTACCACCCTGACAACGCCTCTCTTTACAACTCCTTTTGCCTGCTTCGGGTCTTCGAGCTGTTCACAGATGGCTACCTTGTATCCTTTGTTTATCAGCCTTGGAAGGTATGTATCAATGGCATGGTAAGGAATGCCTGCAAGAGGCATCCTCTCCCCTGACCTGTCCTTGCCCCTGGCTGTTAACGTGATTTCGAGCTCTTTTGCAATGGTTTTTGCGTCTTCTCCAAAGGATTCGTAAAAGTCTCCCATCCGGAAGAAGATAAGGGTGTCAGGGTATGCCTGCTTGGCTTCATAGTACTGGCGCATTGCAGGGGTCATCATTTCAGTCATTTTTTACTCACTGTAAACCTTGAATCTATAACTCTTGAATAACAGGCTTTGAATAATATGCCTTTAATAACAAATGCTGAATTTCAGCATTTGAATCTGGAAAGCATTTACGTATCTGGAACGGGAGTGAACGGGAGTGAATGGGCAGATATCTATCCATACCAACCGACCTGGTTTTTCCGCATGTAAGTTTGAATAGAATTTGATGATATAAGTTGAGTTTCAGTTTGAATATTAGTTTGAATATTAGTTTGAATATTAAATGGGTATCTGTTTTAATATCAGTTAGAAATACTATGCCTTTATCTTGAATCATGCTTCTTATATATAATTTAACAATTCGGTATTGTAAGCCTTATCAAAGGAGGAAATTGCCCTGGACCACGAAAAGTTAGTTGAGGTCTGTCCTGTCTGTGGGAGTTCGGATATATACTATGAGGTTGGAGGGTATGCAGGTGCGGTCTACCACTGCAAGGAGTGTGGATATGTTGGAGCTTTTGTTATTGAGGCTAATGAGGAAATGATTGAGAAGATCAAAGAGAAGTATAAAAGGGAAAGAGAGAAAGAGGAAAATTGACTTTAATATATATTTTCTCTTATATATTGCTCTAATCCTTTAAAATCTTTAAGGAAACCCTGTCCTGGCTTCAGCTAACATATTCTCAACTATTCAATCCATTCAATCATATTTTTTAGTCTTCTCTTCCAGACTGCTTAAAAACGTAACTTTTTTAATTTGCAGGCTCCCTGAAGCAAATCTTTAATTTCCCAGGTAGCGCAGAAACCTTCTTTCTCCCGATCAGGAAAGGGAAATAATTATTGATAAGGAAAATAACAGGTATCAGGAAGATAAGGTTCAGTACTGTCAGACTTAGAGCAAAGGCGGTATTGTAATAGAAATACTCAAGCTCGACTCCGAAACCGAGAATTGCCAGTTTAGTCAGGATATCCTTTACAGGGAAGTGAAGGGCGAGTACGATCAGGCTGTTTCTCCCGTAATATTCCAGTAATCCGGAACTATTAATTTTTTTGAAAAGATAAACAAAGGCAAAGATACCTGAGAAAGCAAGCAGGTAATAAGAATAAAAGTTCCCGTATTTCAGTACATTCATATTTACCTTGTCTGAGGTGGGGAACTCCAGCAGGTAAGCTAAATAAAGCAGATTCAAAAAGATAAAGATCCCAGGTAAAAATTTCTCCACCCTGATGAAGCTGTTCCTTATTTTCAAATCCAACTCTCTGGCTGAACCTGAGTCCATTTCCTTACCTGATTTTGGCTCTGTTGCCGGTTCTGCAAGTTTTTCAGGTCCGGTATATTTTCTGAATAGATTTCCGGCTCCGTAAAATACAACTGCAGAGAGGGCAACATCAGCATTCCAGGGAAGCCTGAAAGGCACGTGAACTGAATAAAGATACCCCAGCACCCCGGCGGCAGTAAGCCAGAATACAATCTTTCCCGGCTTTCCGTAATAGTTTTTTGCAAGCCCGTAAAAGAGGATCTCTGTCACGAAAAGGCAGGTCAGAAACCAGAGAGGCGGATTATAGGACACAAGGGGACCCAGTGCATATACGATGGAATAGATCCCATAAAGAGCGCTGTTCCGGAAAAACTCAATGTTTGTGACTCCTGGCTGGAATGCAGTATCCAGCAAAAAGTAAAACAGACAGGTCAGTACAGCAAAAGAAAAGTAAGGCACAATAAGAGATCTGAACCTCCATTTGACAAAATTTCCAGCCGATTCAGCATATTTTCCGAAATTAAACAGAAACCCGGAAATGAAAAAGAAAAGCGGCATGTGAAATGAAAATATATAGGTATCAAGCGCTATCGGCAAACTGTGATGCGCAAACACCACAAGCATAATCCCGATTCCTTTCAATGCATCAATCCAGTGAAGTCTCATACTAACCCGACATGTAAACAGCGTTTACATTATAAAAATGGTTTGCTATCTTTTCTCAGGTTGTGGTGCCTCTGTATATTAAGAGGGATTTTTATCATGAAATGAAAATATGTAGGTGTCAAACGTAGAGGAATCTGAGAGTTCTGAACCTGGATTTTTCATTTTTTTCTTTCCTTTTTTGGAAAAAAAGGTGATTGAAGCCTTAAAAAATCTAAAACGATTAAATAAGCTGAAAAACAGAATTTCTTCATAAAAAAGGCAATTGTAAAAACGCTGAATATAAAATCACTGAAATCATGTAAAAACACTGATCATGAAAGCACCGGGTCATATAAAAAAGCCTGATCAAAATGTGATTCTGGTGGGGCCGTTGAGATTCGAACTCAAGTCGCAAGACCCCCAGTCTTGCAGGATGGACCAAGCTACCCTACGGCCCCGCAGAGCAGATCTATTTCTTCGATGGCAAAGGGTTTTCCTTGCTCGCCATCAACCAACTATTGTAATTAAACATGTAGTATAAATGCGTATCGGTAGAGAATAGCCAGCATCTTTTCTTTATTCTTTTTCGATTGCAGTCCCTGTTTCTTTTTCGTACGGCTTTTACGGGATTTCCGGTTACGGTTTCTGGATGCCGGGCTCAGACGGATTGTTCAGTATGCTTTTTGCTCTCAGGACCCTCTGGATCATGGTGATATGTGAAAATACCGCTATCAGGACAAGCGCCCAGCCGAGGAATCCTGTAAGGGCTCCGAAAGCCAGGATAAGCATCCTTTCCGTGCGTTCGGCAATTCCTACAGATAACTTCCTGCAGCCTGCGGACTCTGCGCGGGCGCGTGTGTAGCTTACGAGAAAAGAACCGATAAGGGCATAGCCTGACCAGAGCCAGCCTTCAATCCCCATGATAGGGAGAACCGTAAGCTTCCCGTTTATTGCTCCTGCCATTATCCCGAGAAACATGAGCCCGTCTGAGTAACGGTCGCATACCGAGTCAAGCACGCCTCCGAAAGGGGTGATCCTTCCTTTTGCTCTTGCGACTCCTCCGTCAAGGACATCGAAAACTCCGCTGAGGAGGATAAGGAGACCACCCTCAAAGGGTTTGCCAAGGACAAATGCAGCTCCGGCAGCCACACTTACCGCAAAGCCGAGCAGGGTAAGGGTGTTCGGGGAGAGAGGTATTGAACGGGCTAATGGAATTACCAGTTTTCTCGCACTGTTTTTTAAATCATCAAATATTTCAATCCCTTCCTTTATCTGGATATTGATACTGCATCTATGGATATAGTCTTATCTTCTTTTGAAAGATCTCCGATTTCAGGTTTCCAGCTTTCATAGAGAGCCCCCCATACTTTTTAAAGGAGGCTTTTCCGGTTCAATGACCTGCAGGGGTAGAATTCTTCAGAAAGAGGTTTTAAGGATCGATATGAGAATAAAGTCGCATGAGTTTAAAATGATATGGAGTTAAAATATGAATATAGTAGAAGAACACAGGGAAAAATGTACGAGATGCGGGCAGTGTCTCGAGGTCTGCTCCCGGTATGAAGACCTTGGTGTGCTTGACCGGCTTTACGGGTATCTTGATGGATCATCAAATATCGATTCCGAGTCCCTGCTGCGCTGCCTTACATGCGGGCTCTGCATTTCTGCCTGCCCTGAAAACCTCGGGATCAAGCCTCTGATATCTCCTTCCCGACAGAAATGGATAAATGAAAACGGCCTTTCTGAGAGGCAGACCATGGTGGATCCCGAGTCTGAGAATAACCTATTCAAAAAAATTTCTGAAATGGATGAGATCCCGGAGTATATAGACAGGCCCGGATCGGTGGTATATTTTCCGGGCTGCGCTGGCACCTATATCAACAAAGTAATGGCTCAGGCTTCTGTGGCTCTTCTGGAAAAAGCCGGGGTTGATTATACTGTCCTGAGCGGTCTTGAATACTGCTGCGGGGCTGTATCCGCAGGTGCAGGAGACCAGGGCCCTATCTGCAAGCATGGGCAGAAAAATATTGACGAAATCAGGAAAAGAGGGGCAAAAGTCCTTATCACTGCCTGCCCCGGGTGTTTCAAAGCTTTTAAAGATATTTATCCACGCATGTTTGGAAAACTGGACTTTGAAGTTCTGCAGGTCTCTCAGTACCTTGACCGGCTTTTAAAAGAAGGCAGGCTTACTCCGGAAAACGCTCTTAAATTCCGGGTTTTTTACCATGACCCATGCCACCTGACAAGAGGGATGGGAGTCTACACGGAAGCAAGGGATGTGCTTGAAAAGATTCCGGGGACAGGGCTGGCAAATAAAACTCCGGAAGGTTCGGCTTGCTGTGGCTTCGGGGGAGGAGTAAGGGTAAATTATCCTTCAGAATCTATTTCCGTAGCTTCTGACAGGTTCCGGGCTGCTGAAAAACTGGGCTGCGACGCGATTATAACAAACTGCGGCGGCTGTATGCAGAACCTTGCCGAAGCCGGAAAAAATGAGAAAATAAAGATCTTTGATCTTGCTGAGTATCTTGCCCTTGCTTGCGGAATAAAAATAGAAAGAGAAGACCGGAGAATGATAGAGCTTGTAAACAGGGCTTACAATTTATGTGTTCCGGGATACAAAGAACCGGACCTTTCATAAATATGGGGTCCTAACCTCTTTTTGCCCTTACATGAAATCTTTATCCTTTTTTACCTTTCTTTTGTTTTTTGCATTCCGCTCCACGAATTTCAAATTATCGTATTCTATTTATCGTATTCTATTAACTATTTACTGGATTTTCTTTAATATAATTTTAATGTTGTTTGCTTTCCTTGATTTCCTGTTTTTTAGATTGCTTTTTTTCTTTCCCCTGTAGAGATCCTGCTTAATGTCTTTCCCGGTAAAAAATCTCATATATAATATTTTCGTTTTTTTCCTGTTTTTTATCCGGAATTTGTTCAGGCTCAGGAATGTATAAAAAATTGTGCCCATAAAAATTAATTATTGATCCTCAATATAATCCCCGGTTTGAAGTTTGAATAATAAACAGCTTCATGCGACTTAATTTATTCTCTTGCCTATTATGTGCCAAAAATTATATCTATTTCAGTCTCTTTAATCTCTTGAAATGATGTGGTTATTTTTTCTCTCACCATGTGCCTGTAAAAGGACATCTTTAGTATTTAGTATTTATATTTTTTCGTTTACCCTCTTCTTTTCTTCTCCATTTACTCTATTCAAAATATTTAAACCAAAAACTATTTATAGAACCCTCTGTTTTCTGTCGTCTTTTTTAACAAAATATTTATACCAGTAAAGCGCAGTTTAATCTGGAGACATCTGTGAAGATGAGTTAACAGACGGGATTTAAAATGGCACCAAAAATGTTCCCTCTGCTAAATTCTCATGAACCCCAGTAAGCAATCATGAAGAATTCATGATCTTGCAGTTTTGCTTGTGGTGATCCTGGCTTCCCACCCTGACATCATAAGTTACTTTTCGTGCATCTCATGACTCGAAGAGCGTGAGCTAGCATCCCAATCATCATGATTATTCGTGATAGTTGGTAGAAGTCTCCAATGTTTAAAAATTAGAATGGAGGATGCAATATTAGCAAAGAAGAACTGCTTCAGGAACTTGCAGATGCAGTAATCACCTGTAAGAAGGATGCGGTACTCGCTGCCGTTGAAAAGGCAAAAGGAGAATTAGACCCTTCCGAAATAATTGAAAACGGACTTGCAGCAGGCATGAATGAAGTTGGGGTCCGCTTTGAAAGAGGCAAACTTTTCTTACCCCACGTAATGATGGCTGCCGACGCGATGACTGCAGGAGTAAACGCCCTTAAAGATCTTATGCCTGAAGGCTCTGCGAGCTCAAAAATGGGTGTTATTGTCAACGGAACCGTAGAAGGCGATGTCCATGACATCGGTAAATCTATTGTGTCCACAATGCTCCAGTCAGCCGGTTTTGAAGTGCATGACATCGGTCGTGATGTCCCGGTCAGGAACTTTATCGAGAAAGCAAAAGAAGTCAATGCTGACATGATCGGGCTTTCCGCTCTTATGACAACAACCCTCCCCGGACAGAGAGATGTTATAGAACTCCTCAAAGAAGAGGGGCTGAGAGACAAAGTAAAGGTCATGATCGGCGGTGCACCCGCAACCCAGGCATGGGCTGACAAGATCGGGGCAGACTGTTATGCAGAAAACGCAAGTGAAGCCGTCACAAAGGCAAAAGAGCTTCTGGCTTAAATAATTCTTATTCGGAGGTTACAAAAATGGCAAAATGTAATGCAGTTGCAGGATTCAATGCACTTAACGGTGTACAATTAAACCTTTTTACCACTGATGAACTCAAAGCAATTCACTATGCCACCATGGAAGTTCTGATGGACCCGGGTATTCAGGTCTCTGACCCCGAGGCAAGGCAGATCTTCAAGGAAAATGGCTGTGAAGTTAACGAACAGACCAATGTCGTAAAAATTCCTGAATATCTTGTAAGAAGAGCTCTTCAGCTCGCTCCCTCCAGGTTTGTCCTCTGGGGACGCGACAAAAAGTACAACACCGTCCAGGAAGCCGGGGGCAAAGTTCACTGGACCTGCTTCGGTACCGGTGTTAAGATGTGCAAGTACCAGGAAGGAAAATACGTAACTGTAGATTCCGTAGAACAGGACATTGCAGACATTGCAAAGCTCTGTGACTGGGCAGAAAATATTGACTACTTCTCCCTTCCGGTTTCCGCCAGGGATATTGCAGGTCAGGGTGCACAGGATGTCCACGAGACCTTCACCCC
>Ga0265294_10009802_pt1 | contig 10987 bp, 11 predicted proteins | sample MunlanPumphouse3_FD_192504 | JGI IMG/M metagenome (GOLD analysis project Ga0265294, IMG submission 192504) | Groundwater microbial communities from a municipal landfill in Southern Ontario, Canada - Pumphouse #3 | ecosystem: Environmental > Aquatic > Deep subsurface > Groundwater | place...
CAATCATGGAGATTAATCCGGATATCATCACTATCGGATTCAATCAGAAATGGTCCGAGGATAAACTGAAAGCCGAAATGCATGAACGCGGGATTAGTTCGGATGTTGTCCGCATCGGGGAATACCGCGGCTCTCCGTTCACTTCCTCGACGAAAATCATCGAGGAAGCAATCAGGAGAAGAGCCTGATGAATACAGACGAATCCGGAAGAATAACCGCGCTTTTGGACTTCATCAAAGAAAGAGGCGGAGAGGCGGTTTTGATTCCGGCACAGGATATCGTTACCGCCGAATGGGTCCGGCAGAAGTGCCTTTTCGGCTGTAATGGATTCGGACGCAGGTTTTCCTGCCCCCCCTACACGCCGACGCCGGCTGAAACGCGAGAGGTCCTGAAAGACTATAAGACCGCCCTTCTCATCAGATTCAGGGGGGATATCGGCGAACCGTCTCCCGAGCGTCTCGTTTCCCGCGAGATGACCCGTCATGTCCAGCAGGTCATGTTTGAACTTGAACAGCTGGCGTTCTCGCTCGGATTCTATAAGACCCTCGGCTATACCGGGCACCAGTGCGGGTGGTGTGCCCACTGTCCTGCAAAGGATGATGGTGCAAAGATTACGGACTGCAGAAACAGACGGAAGATGCGGCCCAGTATGGAAGCTGCCGGAATCGATGTGTATGCCGCATGTGCCTCGGTCGGCTGGGATCTCGACATTCTCACCTGCACGAAAGTCGAAGACGGCTATGTTCTTGACTCCCCAATGACTACGGTAATGCTTCTTTTACTTGAGTGATAGTATGAAAAATATGAAAAATTCACCATTCCTTGCCCCTGTCCCGTTCTACTGGTGTGACAAATGTCACACGCCCGTGATGGGAAGATTCTGTTCCTGCGGAGAAAAGACCCGGCAGGTTTCCGTTACTCCGCCGGGAGATGTCCGGCCCGCTTTCGAGAGGGACCGAAAACTCGTGAACAGGCTCTTTGAAGAGCAGTTCGGCGTCCCGCTCATCCCGGATGATTTCCTCGCGTTACTGAATAAGGTCCCGGACGAGGACCGGATGGAGGAGGTCATTATCGGCGGGGCTGTGGTATGTGCGATCCGCTATATTCCGGCGGAATCCCGCTGGGAAGTTCTCCCGAGAGAGGCGGCTGCGTGTCTGGTCGTGCCGGTCAGACATGTCATCAAAGTCAATGATGAGGCAGCCCGCTTCATCAGAGACGGAAGCAGCGTCCTGATGCCGGGCGTGACCTATGTCTCTTCGGATATCGCGGTCGGCGACAGCGTGTTTGTTCTGACCGAGTCAGGAGAATGCGTTGCTGTTGGCAAAGCCAAAATGTCCTATGAAGAAACCGTCGGGGCGACCCGCGGTCAGCTGGTCAGGACCCGCCGGACCCAGCTGGCGGTTGTGGATGCGTCTCCGTCCACCTGGGACGACGCAATTAAAGCGAATGAAAATATCCTGAATCTCTATGAAGCGAAATCCATAGAATTCATGCAGGATGTAATCGATAAAAACCCCGGGTTACAACCAACAATCTCCTATTCCGGAGGAAAAGACAGTCTGGTTACGCTTCTCATCTCTCTGAAGGCAGGGCTCAGACTTCCGATGATTTTCGCGGATACCGGGCTGGAGTTCCCGGAAACGGTCGAAAACGTTCATCAGGTTGCGAAATTATTCGGGCTTGAGCTTATCGAGGAGTCGGGAAATGCAGGGTTCTGGGAAGAATTCGAGGTTCAGGGTCCGCCTGCCGTTGATTTCAGATGGTGCTGCAAAGCATGCAAACTCATGCCGGTAAAGGCCCTTATTGATGCGAAATGGGGGGAAGCCCTCTCTTTTATCGGTCAGCGCAAGTTCGAGTCGGCAAAACGTATGCAGAGTCCGAGGGTCTGGAGAAACCGGAATGTCCCCTGCCAGCTTTCGGCGGCACCGATTCAGCACTGGACCGCCATGCATGACTGGCTCTATCTTTTCCGCGAAAAAGCCCCCTACAATCCGCTTTATGAGCTTGGTCTTGACAGAATCGGCTGTTTTATGTGTCCGTCTTCCGACCTTGCCTGTATGAAGGATATCGAGGCACGCTATCCGGAGATGTGGGCGGAGTGGGAGAGGAAGCTAAGGGCATGGGGCGATGCGAATGGGAAATCCGCTGACTGGGCGGAGAAAGGTTTATGGAGAATCCGCGAAACAAATGAAGAGGATAGTGATATAGATGGGCATTTCTGAAATTGCGGTTCTGGATTATGGATTAGGTAATCTGCGAAGTGTGGTTCGCGGGCTTGAGGCTGCGGGTGCCCGTCCGACAATCACGAGCGATCCGGAGGTCATCCGTTCGGCGGACGGGATTGTTCTTCCGGGCGTGGGTGCTTTTGCCGAAGGTATGGATAAACTCTCCCCGCTTCGCGGTCTCGTGAATGAAGAGGTTGAGCACAAACCCCTTCTCGGTATCTGCCTCGGAATGCAGATGCTTCTCGAGGAAAGCGAGGAGTATGGGATTCATCAGGGTCTCGGGTTCGTGCCGGGCACGGTCCGTCTGTTTCCGAAAAAACCGGGAATGAAGGTTCCCCAGATGGGGTGGAATACGATTACCCCGTCGGGACATCCCCTGTTCGAGGGTATCCCTGACGGGACCTATGTCTACTTTGTCCACTCGTATTATGCGGATACGACGCAGGAAGCGACTCTTTCGACGACCGAGTATTCTGTCCGCTACGCATCTGCAGTCGGCGTGAAAAATGCGCTTGGTGTTCAGTTTCATCCGGAAAAAAGCGGGACCGCGGGTATTGCCATTCTGCGGAATTTTGTCGGGCTGACTGAGTAACGTCAGAACACCCGGTACATACTTTTCGATTCAAAAAAGAGAGGGGAAAAGAGTTATTCCCGTGACTCTATGACAGTTATCAGATTTTCCATGACTTTATCGACAGCGTCCCAGGTAGGATTTGTTTCGCCCGGGGTTCTGATGATAAACGGTTTTCCTTCGTCGCCGGCTTTCCGCATCTCGATATCGATCGGGATTGCACCAAGATATGGTACTTTGTAACGGGCTGCTGCTTTTTCGCCGCCGCCTTTTCCGAAGAGATCGATAACCTCTCCGCAATGCGGGCAGACCATTCCTGACATGTTTTCGATGACGCCAAGGACTGGGAGGTTCATCATCTCGACAAATTTAATCGCTTTCGATGAATCGAGAATAGCAACATCCTGCGGGGTGGTAACGATTACCGCGCCCTCGACATTGGGTGCATACTGAATAATATTCAGAGCTTCATCCCCGGTTCCGGGAGGCAGGTCGACAACAAGGAAATCGAGATTGCCCCATTCCACTTCGCCGAGGAACTGTTTTGTCGCAGCGGCCTTCATCGGACCTCGCCAGACGACCGGACTGTCCGTTTCGTTCAGTAACAGGGCGATGGAAACGACCTTCAGCGAACCGGTAACCGCGATCGGCATAATCCGGTCACCCATTGCCTGAAGATGCAGGTCTTCAATACCCAGCATTTTGGCAATCGAGGGGCCGTGCAGATCAAGGTCAAGAAGTCCTGTCTGGTATCCGTGATTTGAAAGAGCATACGCAAGATTTACCGAGACGGTACTTTTTCCGACACCGCCTTTTCCGGAAAGAACCAGTATCACATGTTTTACATGAATATCTGATTTTTCCTGAGTATTCGGGGTCGATTTCGGTTTCTCTGAACAACTGCTGCAGTTTTCACTGCATTCTTTTTCGGTCATTTCCTCTTCTCCGGAACGATTACTGACATCTGTTCATTTTTTATTGCGGCATTTGCGAACATTTGGAATCTCTTTTATTTTTCTACTTGTGTGAGGGAAGAGAGGGAGACGGAGGTGTTTGCTTTCTCTCACGTTTGAGGCTGCATGCAAGTCAGCTTGGAAATTTTCTGGATGATATTCTCCGGATGAAATCAGAATCGGCCTTACTCTTCGTCTGATTTCATATCGCAGCCGGTCAGATTGTCCTCACCATTGGAATGCGGACAGCATGAAACCCGAATCATTTTCCCATTGGCTAAGGCATCTGCAATTTTATGACGAGCCTCGTGAAGGTCACGCCATGCGGTTTTTCTGGATACTCCGAGAACGCCGGCAGCATCTTCCTGTGACAGATCATCCAGGTCGACGAGTTTGAGGACAGCAATCTCTTCCGGAAATAAACAGACCATTTCAGCAGTGGCTTTTTTCCGCGGGCATACCGGGGCATAACAGCCCGGCATTTCGTTGAGCTCGACACAACGCCGCATCCGTGGTCTTCCGCATTTACCTTTTGGACAGATCTCTGGGTTCGGCATAATTTAATCTACTGAATATCATGTCACACAACATTTAAAGGGTTTTGATTAACCGGCAATGTCTGATACAATAATCAGCAAGTACTCATATGCGCCAAAATATATAAATGTATTTAACACGAATCTATCTTGGATTGTGGTAACATGAGTTTGTTGGAGAAGAGTCCGTCGACACCATTTATATCGATACAAAACCTCTGTATGGATTTTGGCAGGAACGAAAAAATCCGAGTTCTTGATAACATATGTCTTGAAATTGCCGAAGGTGAAATTGTCGGCGTAATCGGGAGGTCCGGGTGCGGAAAGACCGTTCTGATTCACCTTATCCGGGGAATCGAAACTCCTCCGACAAGCGGCAAAATCATCTATCATGTGGCATGGTGTAAAGAATGCGGCAGGATTGAGTTTCAAAGCGATGCGGGAAAAGCCTGTCCGGACTGCGGGGGGATACTTGCTCCCCGCGATATAGATTTCTGGGCGCCGGAAAACGAGGGGGTCAAAGCAAAAATAATGGCGAGGACTTCGCTGATGTTCCAGAGAACGTTCTCACTCTACGGTGATGACCGGGTCATTGAGAATGTACTCCGCGCCCTGGACGATATCAATTATCCGCAGGAAAAAGCCCTGGCACGCGCCGCCGATCTGGTGGATGAGGTAAGACTCAGTCATAGAATGATGCATGTCGCCCGCGATCTCTCCGGCGGCGAGAAACAACGGGTCGTGCTTGCACGCCAGCTCGCCCGCGAACCGCTCTTCCTTTGTGCTGACGAGCCGACCGGGACGCTCGATCCGAAAACGGCAAAAATCGTTCACGAACTGCTGAAATCGGTGGGTACCGGGAAACAGATGGGTATGGTCATCACCTCGCACTTTTCACAGGTTCTGGAGGATGTCTGCGACAGGGCAGTTCTGATGGATGACGGAAAGATTACCATGACCGGCGCCCCGGACGAAATCGTCGCCGAGTTCATGAAAGGCTGTCATGATGATTGTCAGTATCAGTATCTGGACAGCGGAAATACGATTATCCGGGCGAAAGATCTTACCAAGAAGTTCATCGCGGTCGACAGAGGCGTTATCAATGCCGTGAACAAAATCAATTTCGAGGTCTACGAGAAGGAAATTCTCGGGATTATCGGTGTTTCCGGCGGTGGAAAGACAACCCTTTCCAAACTGATTGCCGGACTCTACGAGCCGACCGGCGGAACGCTGGATGTCAGAATCGGCGATGAGTGGGTCGATATGCGCAAACCCGGATACCAGTACCGCGGGAGGGCAAAGCAATACATCGGACTCCTGCATCAGGAGTATGATCTCTACCCGCACCGGACGGTGATTGATAATCTGACGGATGCGATTGGTCTGGAATTCCCGAAAGAACTCGCGGTAAGAAAGGCGGTTATCACCCTTCGTATGGCAGGATTTACCGAAAAAAAGGCAAAGGACATTCTGAACCGCAAACCGTCGGAACTTTCCGAAGGAGAGAAGCACCGGGTGGCGCTGAGTCAGGTCTTAATCCGTGAACCGAGAATCATCCTTCTGGATGAGCCGACCGGAACAATGGATCCGATTACCAAAATCGATGTGAAACATTCGATTGTCCATGCCCGGGAGGAGATGGATGAGACCTTTATCATCGTCTCGCATGATATGGATTTTATCCGGGATGTGTGCGACAGATGTCTGTTCATCCGCGGCGGAAAAATCATCACCGAGGGTCCGACAGAAGAGGTCCTTGCCAAAATCTCGGAGAAAGAGGTCGAAAAGATGGCTGAGGATCTGGAAAGCGGAAGAAAATAATCTGGTGAAAATTCGTTCCCCTTTTTTGCAATATGAGATAACTATTTATATTTTAGCGCATATGTGTACTATTGTTATGTCATCAGAAAGTAAAAAAATCGCCATCGCCCAGGATGGGAGTATGGTTTCCCAGCATTTCGGACATTGTATGAGTTATGCACTGTTTACCCTGGAAGGCGAAAAACTTACCCGGCTGCCGGATCTGAACAATCCCGGTCATGAACCCGGTCTTCTTCCCCGGCTTCTCTCGGAAGAGCATGTCGATGTTGTATTAGCCGGAGGCATGGGTCCCCGTGCGGTTCAGATGTTTGAATCATTCGGCATTGAGGTTGTTCTTGGAATCTTCGGGGATGTTAATGGTGTTGCCGCTCTCTATGCCCAGGGGGCACTGAACGCCGGAACAAGTTCCTGCACGCATGATGAATCCCATGAATGTAACGGCGAAGAGCATCACGAGCATGCGCCTGCCGCACCTGTCGTTTGTATCACGTTATCCGGCGATAATTTGGAGGCGCTGACAGATATGAGGTTCGGTCGTGCCCCGTATTTCGCGGTCATCAATCTTGTCGACAAAACCACCGTTATTCTGCAGAATCCCTATACTGAAGGTGAAAGCGGTGTTGGTCCAAAGGTCGTCCAGTTCCTTGCATCATACGGCGTTTCCGTCATTCTCACCGGCAGAAGCGGTGTGAATGCAGGTTCGGCCCTCAAGGCTGCCGGGATTATGGCCTATGAAGTTCCGGAATCCCTGAAACTCACCGATGCCCTGGCGAAATATCTTTCACATGAGTTGAAACCCCTCGTCTGATTTATGAACATCATTGCTGCAAGCGGAAAAGGCGGAACGGGAAAAACCATGATCGCCGCAAATCTGGCTTTTGCCGTGTCGCAACACGAATCTGTCTCTCTTGTCGACTGCGATGTGGAGGAACCAAATCTCCATCTCTATTTTCCGGGACCTGTCGTGTCTGTTCCGGTCAAGACCCTCATTCCCCGGATAGATACGGAAATCTGCAAATTTTGCGGAAAATGCGGAGAGTTCTGCAATTACGGAGCTCTTTCCATTCTGAAAAATAACGTGCTGTTTTTCCGGGAGATGTGTCATTCATGCGGCGGGTGCAGAATCGTCTGCCCGGAAAAAGCCGTTACCGAAGAGGAATATGGTATCGGCACGGTGGAAATCCGGAAACCGTCAACTCATCTCACGCTTTTCAGCGGGGTGATGAATCCCGGCGAAGTTCTGGCACCGGTGATAATCCGTCGGGCGAAGGAGCTAGGACAATCCGGGCTGACCATCTGTGATGCGGCTCCGGGCATCTCCTGTCCGGTGATTGAAGCATGTTCCGATGCGGATTTTGTCCTTCTGGTAGCTGAACCCACGCCGTTCGGCCTTGCCAATCTCAGACAGATGACTGAACTTGTCCGTCTTTTGGAGATTCCTGCCGGTGTGGTTATTAACCGGAGTTTCGGCAGAGATGCCGTAATCCATGAGTTCTGCGAAAAAGAACAGCTGCCGGTCTTCCTGACCATCCCTTTCTCCCGCGGGTTTGCTGAAGTACAAAACGGCGGTTCCCTGATTGCCCGGGAGTTTCCGGAATGGGAGCAGAAGTTTCGTGCGTTGTATACCCGGATTTCAGCGGAGGTTTCCAGATGAAAATCGCGGTTGTCAGCGGAAAAGGGGGAACCGGAAAGACTACCGTTTCCGCGGCTCTGGCGGATTTATGTCAGGGTTCCCTGATTCTTGCGGATTGTGATGTGGATGCTGCAAATTTCGGGATTGTTTTTCCGGCAGAGGATGTCGTTTCAGAACCTTACGCAGGTCGTGATGTTGTGGAAATCGATTCGGATGTCTGTATCGGGTGCGGGAAATGCGAGGATGTCTGCCGGTTTTCAGCAGTTCAGGTAATCGGGGATGCCGCATTTGTCCACCCTCTCTCGTGCGAAGGCTGCGGAACCTGTATGCTTGTCTGCCCGGTTTCGGCAATTTCCCGGAAAAAGATGGTGTCCGGCGAAATTTACACGGGCACAACCGAAAAAGGTCCGCTCGTCTCTGCAGAATTGTTTGCCGGTTCGGGGAATTCGGGACGGATGGTTCATGAGGTGAAACGTCGGGCGTTTTCCTTTGCGAAAAGCGATAATCTCATCATCGATGGTCCTCCGGGTATCGGCTGTCCTCTTATGGCGACGATAGGCGGGGTGGATGCCGTTTTGATGGTCACAGAGCCGGGTGTTTCCGCGGTCCATGATCTGAAAAGACTGGTTGTTGTCTGCAAAAAGATGCATATCCGGATGTTTGCAGTGATTAACCGGTTTGATCTTTCAAATCAGCAGGTGCGGGAGATCGAGGCATTTTGTCAGGCGGAGAATATTCCGGTCGCGGGTAAAATTCCGTTTGATGAGCATGTGGTTGCTGCGGTTTCCGCATGTATGCCGGTTACCCGGATTTCCTGCCCGGCATCAGATGAATTATCCCGGATTCGGGCGTTTGTCTCTGACTCTATGAAGGATAGCTGAATTCTATCCTATCCTTTCCATTCCTTTTTATTTCTATGGGAGTTACGAGGGGGTGCTCTCAATCAAAAAGGAGGGTTATGCCTCCTGTGGTCGCGGACAGGTCCATAGGACCGGTCTTAGCTGAGGTGGGGTTAGCCGATAGTTTTCCAGATTCATACTCTTTCTTTTTGTATGAATTTCTGGATGTACTTCGGTTTTGTTTATGGGATTCTTTTTGATGACCGCATCATCACACGGAAAACACGGAAATCACACAGAAACACGGAAAATATTGAGATTCGGTTGAGTATTTGTTGCACCTCCCCAGCCCCCACACGGAATCCACGGAAACGCAAATCAAAGATTTGCTCTGCTAAGGTCGTCCGCGTTCCGCGTCCAACCCGCAAATCAACGGAATTCACGAAAAGGGGGCAGGGGTGGGCTGCTCCAAAGAAGTGGCCTCAGCCGAGCAAACTGAAAGTTTGTGAGCAAGCGAGCGAAGCGAGTCGGAGAGCTAGTCGATAGACTTGCGAGCGGGCAGATGAATGGAGAGATTCTATATTTACGTAATATTGATAAATTTGGGATTTTATCATTCAAAATACTACGGATTTTTGTGGATGCAATTAATCCATGCCATCCATTACACCAAACCTAAGTACATCCAAAAATACCAGAAACGTCTCGATTACGGCCGAAATTCTCTCATACCCCCGCCCACGCGCAAACCTTCGGTTTGGTCGCACGTCTATCGACTTGCTCGGCTGAGGTCGTCTGCTTCGCATCCAACCCGCCTTAGCTAAGGGCGAGCCTATCGGCTCACCCCGCCCCTGCCCCCTTTTCGTGAATTCCGTTGATTTCCGTGGATTCCGTGTGGGGGCTGGGGAGGGAACTACAGGTCTCGAGTCCAACAGATTCTTTTTATTTTCCGTGTTTCTGTGTGATTTCCGTGTTTTCCGTGTGATGATGCGGTCATCAAAAAGAATCCCATAAACAAAACCGAAATACATAGGGAAATCCATACAAAAAGGAAGAGTATGAATCTGGTAATTCATCTCATATTTTTCATCATCAGTCATCACATGAAAAGCAGTGGTCCATTTACACCCGAAGAAAAAAAGGGAAGCGAAAAACGACGGCGGATGTACTCGAAGGCTTTGCTCCGGGGTTCGCAAATCAATTATTTGGTCGCAAGTCTATCGACTTGCTCGGCTAAGGTCGACCGCGTTCCGCGTCCAACCCGCCTCAGCTAAGGGCGAGCCTATCCTCTCTCCTTTGTTTAAACCCTCTTCTGTTTTGCCTGTATCGTGGATTCCCGGAATCTGCATGGGAATGCCCGTGTCCATTCAAAGAATACTCTGTTTTTCTCCTTCCTCTGAAAGAGCATTAATAAGCAATCCGCACTAATATAATAATAGAAAAGTATTTTTTTGAATCGCTTCGGAAATGGAATTCAATTACCAAAACCAAGCCTGAATAATAGCGCAAAATAGAGGAGAACCAAACATACATGACTGATAACTACGACGCCTCCCACATTACCGTTCTGGAGGGGTTAACCCCTGTCCGCGAAAGACCTGCAATGTACATCGGCAGCACCGATACACGAGGTCTTCACCATCTCGTCTATGAGGTCGTTGACAACTCGATTGATGAAGCCTTAGCCGGATTCTGTAAACACATATTCGTCGTCATCAACCCGAACGGATCCATCAGCGTTGAAGATGACGGCAGAGGTATTCCTGTCGACATCATGCCCAAACAGAACAAAAGCGCTCTTGAAGTCGTTCTGACTGTCCTTCATGCCGGCGGAAAATTCGACAAGAACACCTACCAGGTATCCGGCGGTCTGCATGGAGTCGGTGTTTCTGTGGTCAATGCTCTTTCGACCCGTCTTGATGTGGAAGTATTCCGTGACGGAAACATCTATTCGATGGCGTTCGCGAAAGGCGGACTTGTGCAGAGCCTTCTCTCCCGCCCCGAGACGGATGATGATTACCGTCTGCGGCAGAAACGCATGGATAAAGCCGGTCAGCCGAAAGAGGCTACAACCGGAACCCGTGTCACCTTCTATCCTGACGGTTCCATCTTCGAGACGACCGAGTTCGACTACGACGTGCTTGCCCACCGGTTCCGGGAACTGGCATACCTGAACAAAGGTCTTGAGATCCAGATCGAGGATCACCGGACCGGGGATGCCGAGACATTCTGCTATCAGGGCGGAATAAGCGAGTTTGTCGTTCACCTGAACGAAGGAAAAGAACTCCTCCACCCTGACCCGATCAGTATCGACAAAACCGATGAGGAAAACAAAATCGAAGTGGAAGTTGCAATTCAATATAATAACTCCTATTCGGAAACCCTCTACTCCTATGTAAACAGTGTCAA
>Ga0265294_10009803_pt1 | contig 10987 bp, 8 predicted proteins | sample MunlanPumphouse3_FD_192504 | JGI IMG/M metagenome (GOLD analysis project Ga0265294, IMG submission 192504) | Groundwater microbial communities from a municipal landfill in Southern Ontario, Canada - Pumphouse #3 | ecosystem: Environmental > Aquatic > Deep subsurface > Groundwater | place...
GGCCACGCCGAGCGCGGCGGGTTCGGCGCACCTGCTCGTGCACCTGTTTCACACGCTGTTCACCAACCAGGTGATGCGCGCCAGCACGCTGAAAGCGCTGCTGATCCACACGGCGGACGACAAGGGTAACGCGGGCCCGGACTACGAGTACGGCTGGGGCCTGATCAACGCGCAGGCGGCAGCCGAGCTGCTGGCGGACTACCGGTCCAACGCCGGTACCCGGCGCGTGGTGGAGGATCGTGTGGCGACCTCGCGCACGCAGGTCGATGTGGCGTTCGCGTGGGATGGTTCGAGCCCGATCAAAGCGACGCTCTGCTGGACCGATCCGGCCGGGACGGCTACCGCTTCGCATGATGACCGGGCGAGGCGGCTGGTCAACAATCTCGACCTGCGCGTGATCGGGCCTGACGCGGCCATCCACCGGCCGTGGGTGATGCCGTTCGTGGGTGACTGGAGCGTGGCGTCGTGCGCCTATGCCGCGATCACCGGTTCAAACGCGACGGATACCGTGGAGCAGGTGCTGATTGCCGCGCCCGCCGTTGCCGGCGTGTACACGGCGCGCGTGACCTTCGCGGGCACATTGACGAACGGCAGCCAGCCCTTCTCGCTGATCCTGAGCGGTGTCACGCCGAGCCAGCGCGCGCCCGCACCGGTGCTGACCGCGTCGTCGCCGTCCAGCGGCGTCGGCACGCTTGATTTCTCCCTGAGCGGCGAGCACCTGATGCTGGGGGCCACCGTGAGCCTGAAGCGTCTGGCGGACGAGGTGCCGGGCAGCCAGATCGAGATGCTGGGCGACAGCGCCGCCGCGCGGATCGACACGACCGGTATGGCCGGCGGCTGGTGGCGCATGGCGGTGGCCAATCCGGACGGTCAGAAGGCCGAGCTGTGGAATGCGTTCGCGGTACCGGAAACGCTCTGGCAGGAACCGTTTGAGACCAACGACATCGCCGCCAAAGGCTGGGCCTTCCTGTCGGACATCGGCACCAGCCAGTGGGTGTTAAGCGCCGTGAAGGCGGTCTCGCCGACGCAATCCCTGCACTCGCCGGGCGCCGAGACGCGGTCCGACACCAGCGCCGTTTCGGCGGCGATCGCGATTCCTGCCGCAGCGGCGAACCTGAGCGTTTCATTCTGGCACGACTACGTGTTCCAGACGGGCTTGGACGGCGGCGTGCTGGAGTTGTCGCTGGACGGCGGCAGTTGGTTTGACGTGACCGCCTCCGGATCAGGCGCCGCGTTCGCGGCCAATGGATACACGACCACGTTGAACACGACAGGGTCGCCCACCGCACGCAATCCGCTGGCCGGACGCAGCGCGTGGTCGGGCACCAGCCCGGGGTTTGTCAAGGTGGTGGTGAATCTGACCGATACCGCGAAGTACGCGGGCCACTCGCTGCGCATCAGGTGGCGCCTGGGCACCGATAGCAGTACGGCCAGTGCCGGCTGGTACGTGGACGATGTGACGCTCTCCGGCATCGGCGATCCGCCGCCTGTGCCGCTGCAAGGAACGCTGCTTCGCGTCCACTGACGGGGAACGTGTACACGGTTTTGAGCGCGGATACGAGAGGGGGACATGTGAGGAGAAGATGGAACGGAACCGGAGCCGGTCGAGTCGGCTGTCGGATATGGGCGGTTGCGGCCTTGGCAGGATGTCTCACGGCGGCGCGGGCCGCGGGTGAGCCGGCCGAGGACGCGCGCAGGCTGGTGACGGACGCCGCGAGCGGCGCGGTCTCCATGCACGTCGGTCAGTCGCTGTGCTGGACCTATGTGCCGCAGGGACGCGAGGGTAAACCCTATTTCCATCCGCTGGCGCTGCCGGGCACGGGCGAGGCCTTGACCGCTCACCGCCCGCCGGACCATGCGTGGCACCTGGGCTTATGGTTCTCATGGAAGCTGATCAACGGCTATAATTTCTGGGAGCCCACCTCCAACGCCGTGACGCGCGTGGTGGCGCAGCGGGTCACGCCGGGGCCCGACAAGCGGGTGGCGATCGAGGTGACGCTGGCCTATCTGGGTGACGGACGCGAGCTGGTGCGCGAAACGCGCACGGTGCGCGTGACCACGGCGCTCAACGGCAACTATGCCATCGCGTGGGAGAGCGCGTTCACGGCGCAGGACCGGCCGGTGGAATTCGCCTGCACGCCGGCTAAACGCGGCAAGGACGGCAACTGGGCCAGCGGCGGCTATGCCGGGTTGATGTGGCGTTTCCCCGATGCCGGCGCGCTCACCTGCCGGTATGTGAACGCTGAAGGCAAGAGCGACGTTCAAACCTGTGGCGAGGCGAGCGAGCGTATGGAAATCACGGCCGTATCGGCGGCGTCCGGCGCCCATGCGCGGATCGTGATCCGTGATCGCGGGGGGCATCCGCGCCATCCGACACCCTGGTTCGCGCGGCATGATCTCAAGGCGCACAAGGGGCGCGGTTACTTTCTGGCCGGACCTTCGCTGATCTTTCACGAGCCTTTGCGGCTGGAGGCCGGCACGACGCTCACCGTGCGGTATGACGTCGAGGTGGAGCGGATGCCATAGCGCGGCCGATGGATGTGGCGGGCTGTGGAGCGTGGGCGCGTTCGGGAACGATCAGAAAAGGGTGGGTGAGCGGGCATGAAATCAAAGCGCGCGGATATGCGTCGTCAGGTTGCGGGGGTTTTGTTCGCCGGCTGTGTAGTGGCCCTGCATGCCGCCACAGTCCTGGTGGAGGCCGAGGGCTTTGATGCACTCGGCGGCTGGGTGCTCGACCAGCAGTCCATGGACCACATGGGGTCGCCTTACCTGTTGGCGCATGGACTCGGGGTGCCGGTGCAGGATGCCGTTACGCGCGTGGCTGTGCCTGAAACCGGTCGTTACCGTGTCTGGGCCCGGACGCGGGACTGGGTGGCGTCTTGGCAAGCGCCCGGTGCGCCGGGTACTTTCAGGATGCTTATCGACGGCCTTCCGTTGGAGACGGTCTTCGGCACGCGGGGCGCGGCGTGGCGGTGGCAGGATGGCGGGACGGCCGACCTGCGTGCCGGACAGGTAATGATCGCGCTGCACGATCTGACCGGTTTTAATGGACGGTGCGACGCGATCTTGCTCTCGACGGATCCTGCGTTCTGTCCGCCCGACAGCGGTCCGGAACTTGTGGCTCTGCGCCGACGGCTACTGGCACTACCCGAGGAGCCCGAAGAGGCAGGGCGCTATGATCTGGTGGTGGTCGGCGGCGGCATGGCTGGGTGCTGCGCGGCGGTCAGCGCGGCCCGGCTCGGGTGCCGCGTCGCGCTGATTCAGGACCGTCCGGTACTGGGCGGTAACAACAGTTCTGAAGTGCGGGTGGGACTATCCGGCCAGATCCATCAGGCACCTTATCCGCGACTCGGCGATCTGGTTGATGAGATCGGCCCGGTCGGCCATTGGAATCTGTACGATGCCAAACGCCAGCCTGAGCTGCCGCGCAGCCAAGAGGTCCTCGCCGTCATTGCACAGCATCCGGAGAAGAAGATCCACAACGCGGGACCTGCCGGCAACTATGACGACGCGCGGAAGCGGCGGGTGGTCGCCGCCGAAACCAACCTTGTCCTTTTTTTGAACACCCGCGTGACGGGGGTCGAGCGAGAGGGACGGCGCATCACTGCGGTCATAGGGCGCGAGATTGTCACCGGTCGCGAGAAACGTTTCCGCGGCGCGCTTTTCGCCGATTGCACCGGCGACGGTGGTGTTGGGGTTCTGGCCGGGGCGGAGTTTCGTGAAGGACGCGAGGCCAGAGGCGAGACCGGGGAGTCTCTAGCGCCCGAGCAGGCCGATCGTCTGATGATGGGGGTTTCGGTGCAGTGGTACTCTGAGGCGACGGCTGAGCCGGTCCCCTTTCCTGAATGCCCGTGGGCGTTGGCCTTCACGGCTCAAACGGCGCAGCCCCTTACGCGGGGCGACTGGGATTGGGAGGCTGGCATGACGCTGGATTCGGTGATGGACATCGAGCAGATCCGCGATCATGCCCTGCGCGCCACCTTCGGCAACTGGGCGTTCATGAAAAACCGCAGCGAGAAGCGGGCGGTGTTCGCGAACCGCCGTCTAGCCTGGGTGGCCTTTATCGGCGGCAAGCGGGAGAGCCGCCGGCTGTTGGGCGATGTGATCCTGCGTCAACAGGATCTGGAAACAGGACAGATGTATCCCGATGCCTGTGTTACGACCACCTGGGGGATAGATCTGCATGAGCCGCATCCGGAGAATAGCCGCCACTTTCCTGGACAGGAGTTCCGTTCGATCGCCAAGACTCGGGCGATCAAGCCCTACGCCATTCCCTATCGCTGTCTTTACAGCCGTTCAGTGGACAATCTGTTCATGGCAGGACGCAACATCAGCGTCACTCATGTTGCGCTCGGCTCGGTGCGCGTGATGCGCACGGGCGGCATGATGGGGGAGGTGGTCGGCATGTCGGCCGCGATCTGCACGCGCCATGCCGCCACGCCGCGCGGTGTGTTCGAAGCGCACCTGCCCGCTCTGCAGACGCTGATGCGGCGTGGAGTGGGGCGTCCCCCGTCAAACGTCGCCTCGATGGCGGGGGTGACGGTCGAAAAGGTCCAGGTCCGCTGGTTGTCCGAAAGATCGGGATCGGCGGGATACACGTCATCAAGGACCGCGCGCATCGAGTAGGCGCCGGTCTGGTCCGCGAGGCAGTCGAGCGCAAAGAACTGTTCTGCGAACGGTTCGTTCGTCACGCTGTGCGTCGCGGCCAACTCTTCACCGTCGAGCGGGGTGACGTCGAAGAGCTGAAGGGTGTTGGGCTTGAAGGCATAGTAAGAGTCCGTCGCGCCAGAGACGAGGAGCCGCCGCGTGTTCGCGGGAAGATCGAGCGGCGCAGGCATGTCCGGGCCCCGGCAGATGCTGGATACGGTTGACTCCGCCCGTCTCGGCGTTTCGGGAAACCGTGGCCCGCTCGACAGGGAGACCCTCGGGCGGATAGGCGTCGTATTGTTCCTCCGTGGTGTAGAGACCGACACCGTGCCCCAGTGGGCCGAGACGCGGTTCAGCAGCCCGAGCGAGGTGATGAACGTGGTGGGCGACCAGACGGAAAGCACGGGCTTCTGGACGACGTTCAGCATGTCCGCCGGGATGGCGAGCTGATTGGGTTTTCCCGCTCGAGCGTTTCGATCGTGGCGCGGCCGCGTTGCTTGTGCCCCAGGAGCCGAAGAGGCCCGACACCTCCACCGGGAACACCCAGATTCGCAGCGGGCGCGACGGCGGTTCCCGGAAGGTCACCGTGCCGGCGAGCAGGACAGTGTCCTCGTCGGGATAGGCGTCCGGATCGAAACCAGAGGCAGACGAGGCGTCGAGGCGAACGATGACGGGCATCGTGGCGACCTGGACGGGCGGGAGTATGAACGAGAACGTACTGCGCGCGTAGCGAATGTCGTTCTGGTGGTTGATGGTGTTCTGGCCGGCGATGTGCCCGTTGATCCAGAAGTTCGGGAAGACGCGTGTGTCTTGGCGCGCGGCGGAGAGGGGCGATTGGATCAGCGGCGTGGCGATGGCGAAGGCGGGTGTCGCGCCGGAGTTGCCGAGGACGCGTGACCGGTAGGATTCGCATAAAAAGCCGCGTTCCAACCCGGATACGTCGTCATACCAGCCCGCAGGACTGCCGTAGAAGTTGGTGCCGATGGCGATCGGCGACGCGGGGAAGTCGTCGACCCCGCTCAAATGGGAATAGGCCAGGGCGACATCACCCGGATATCCGAGCAGGCCGTGATGGATGATCCCGCCGCAATCAGGACGAAGGCGCCGCCGGTTACACCCGAGAAGGCGGTTGGCGCGTTGGCGTTGATACGAAACAGAATGTCGTCCTCCTCGCCGCCGCGCACATGCGGCAGCAAGGTGATGGCTCCGTCAATCGCTGGCTTGATCGTTTGCGCGGTCTGTGACATGCTGTGCGCTGTCTATGCTGGATAATGAAAAGCATGCGGCGGTGCTGGAAGCGTGCGGGGTCGGCAAGTCGTTTGGCGGCGTGCGGGCGCTGAGGGACGTTTCGTTCGACGTGCGGTCGGGTGAGGTGCACGCGTTGATGGGCGAAAACGGCGCGGGCAAATCGACGCTGGTCAAGCTGCTGGCCGGCCTGCACCGTCCCGATGCCGGAACGGTGCGTGTGCGCGGCCGGCGCGTGGTGTTCCGTTCGCCGCACGATGCCTTGCGGCGCGGCATCGTGATGATGCATCAGGAGCTGATGCCGGTGCCTGAGTTGAGCGTGGCGGAAAACCTGCTGCTGGGGCGCGAGCCGCGCGGACGTTTGCCGGGCACGATCGACCGCCGCGCGCTGCGCCGTGAGGCGCGCCGGCTGCTCGGCCTGCTGGAGTTACACCTGCCGGTGGACGCGCCGATGCGCACGCTGAGCGTGGCGGGCATGCAGACGGTGGAGATCGCGCGCGCCATCGGCGCAAACGCGGCGGCGGTCATCATGGACGAGCCGAGCGCCGCCATTTCGGAGCGTGAAGTCCAGGCGCTCTTCCGTTCAATCCGCACCCTGAAAGAGCGCGGGACCGCCATCGTCTATATCACGCACAAGATGGATGAAGTGTTCCGCATCGCCGACCGCATCACGGTGCTGCGCGACGGTGAACGGGTGCGGACCGACCGCGCCGACCGCTTCAGCGAGGCCGGTCTGATCGCCGCGATGGTAGGACGCGAACTCTCCGCGGGCCGGCTGCGCGCACGCACCGCGCCGGGCGAACGGCTGTTAGAACTGCGCGGGCTTTCGCGTCCCGGAGCGTTTCATGATGTGAGTTTGACGGTGCGGCGCGGCGAGATCGTGGGGCTCGCCGGTCTGATGGGGGCTGGGCGCAGCGAGGTTGCGGCCGCATTGTTCGGGCTCGCGCCCGCCGCCTCCGGCGAGATCCGGGTGGACGGCCGCCCCGTGCGTGTGCGAAGCCCGGCCGAGGCGATGCGGCTCGGGATCGGCATGGTCACGGAAGACCGACGGGGTTCGGGCTTGGTGCCGCTGCTCTCGGTGCGGGAAAACATCACGCTTGCGCATCTTGCCGACTGCTGCCGGGGGCCGTTTATCCGGCGCGCGCGCGAAACCGACATCGCGGCGCAGGCGATCGCCGCGAACGGCATCAAAACGTCCGATCCCGATCAGGCGGTGGAGCAACTCAGCGGCGGTAACCAGCAGAAGGTGGTGATCGCGCGCACACTGCTCGGCCGGCCGCGGCTGGTGATCCTGGACGAGCCGACACGCGGGATTGACATCGGCGCCAAGCGCGACGTGCACGCGCTGATCGCCGGCTTGGCCGAACGGGGATGCGCGGTGCTGCTGATCTCGTCAGAGCTGCCTGAGTTGATGGCATTGGCCGATCGCTTGATCGTCATGCGGCAGGGGCAGGTGACCGCTGAACTGGATCCGTGCACCGTCACACAGGAGGAGGTGTTGTCGTATGCGTTACCGGTTTGATCGACAGAGTCTGACGCGCGGGCTGACGGTGTGGGGGCCGCGGCTCGGGCTTGTGGCGGCGCTGCTGACGACGTGCGGGGTTCTCGCGTTGCTGCGCCCACACTTTCTCTCGCTGGCCAACCTGACCAATGTGGTGCGGCAGGTTTCGATCAATGGCCTGCTTGCGGTCGGGGTTACGTGGGTGCTGCTGACAGGCGGCGTCGATCTGTCGCTGGGGTCGGTGGTCGCGCTTTCCGGTGTCGTGGCCGCGCACCTGGCCCATCCCGGCATGTATCCGTTGTGGGTGCCCATCACGGCTGGCATTGCGGCGGGCACCGCATGCGGAGGGATCAACGGCCTGTTTGTCGCGCGTGGCGGCGTGCCTCCCTTCATCGCGACGCTGGGCATGATGACCGCCGCGCGCGGTCTGGCGCTGGTGCTCAGCGGCGGGCGTCCGGTCTCGAACATGAGCCCGACTCTGACGCGACTGGCCGGCGACTGGTTGCATGTTCCGGTGCCCGCGCTGATCCTGGGCGGCGTGGCGCTGGCGGCGGGCTGGACGCTTCGTAACACGCGGCCGGGACGTTATCTCTTTGCGGTTGGCGGCAACGAGCAGGCTGCGCGTGCGGCCGGTATTCCCGTACGTGGTATCAAGGGTTTGGCCTACACGGTGTGCGGCGCACTGGCCGGTCTGGCGGGCGTGGTGCTCGCCGCGCGCATCACGACCGGTCAGCCCAACGCCGGTGCCGGGTATGAACTGGATGCGATCGCGGCGGTGGTGATCGGAGGTACGAGCCTTTCCGGCGGCGTGGGCAGTGTGGGCGGGACACTGCTGGGCGTGCTGCTGATGGGGGTGATCGGCAACGGGCTCGACCTGCTGAACGTTTCTTCATACTATCAACAGATCGTCAAAGGGGCGATCATCGTGGGCGCGGTCTGGTTTGACCGCCGGCAACGCGGCGCGCGGGTGAAGTAAGGCGCGCGGAATGCTGAAACAACGGGGGCAAGCAATGAAGAGGGTGATGTGGCTGGCGCTGGCGGTGTTGTGCGGCTGCGGGCGGCCGCAGCAGGCTGGGAAGCAGGAACGACAGGTGGTGATCGGTGTGTCGCTGCTGAATATGGCGAACGAATTTATCGTCACGCTCCAAGCCGCGATGCAGGAGCGCGCCGATGAGCTGGGGGTCCGGCTGATCGTCAACGACGCGCAGCGTTCTCCCGAACGTCAGGTGCAACAGGTCGAGACGCTGATCGCGCAGAGGGTGCAGGCGATCGTGCTGAACCCGTGCGAGGTGGAGGCGAGTTCGCCAGCGGTGCTCAAAGCGCGCGCGGCCGCTATTCCTCTGGTCAATGTCAACTCCGAGACGGCGGCTCAGCCGGCGGCGTTCGTGGGATCGCGTGACGAAGAGTCGGCCGAACTGGCGATGGACTATATCGCGCAACGGCTGGGCGGTGTCGGCGGCGTGCTGATGATGGAGGGGTACATGGGGCAGGCGGCCCAGCTCAAACGCAGCGCGGGCGCGCAGGCGGTTTTGGCACGCCACCCCGGACTCAAGCTGCTGGCCTCGCAATCCGCCGAGTGGGACCGCGCCAAAGCGGTGACCCTGATGGAGAACTGGCTGCAGGCCTACGGCCCATCGATCCGGGCGGTTTTCGCGCAGAATGACGAGATGGCGATGGGTGCGCTGCTGGCGGTCGAGCGCGCCGGCCGCAAACGGGAGATTGTGATTGTCGGGGTCGATGCGATCCGCGACGCGCTGCAGGCCGTCAAGGAGGGGCGGCTCGATGCGACCGTCTTTCAGGACGGCCGCGCGCAGGGACGCGGCGCGATCGATGCAGCGCTGCGCCTGAGCCGCGGCGAGACCGTCGATCCCGAAGCCTGGATTCCCTTCCGGCTGGTCACGCGCGACACCGTCGAGACGTTATGACAGAGCTTTGACCGCGCGGGAGCGGATCGCGTATAATCATGCCGATGGAAACCAATCCGTGGATCATCGGTCTGAAGGCCGCACGCGCCAATCTGGTGCCGGGACTCATCTTGCAAGGCGCAGCGTTCGCTTTGCTGGCGTCTTATTACCTGTTGCCCGCTGTGACGCGCGCGCTGGATGAGGTCGCTGTCTGGCAGGTGCGGTACGGGGTGCCGTTTTCCTTTGCGAGTTACCTCTTTTTCTGCGGCATCGTTCCGTATCTGTTCTGCCTGGCACTGCCGTCGCTGCGCCCGAAGGAGCCGGGCAAGGCGCTGCTCTTCGCCTTGGGCGTCTGGTCGTTCGCCGGGCTGATCCTGCCGCAGTTCTACGCGTTCCAGACGTATCTTTACGGTTCTGCCGCGGATGTCCGCACACTGACGCTGAAAATCATTACGGATCAATGCGGATACACCGCCTTTTTCGCGTCGCCGTACATCGCGATCACCCATCTTTGGAAAGATCGCGGCTACCGATGGTCGGCGATCGCCCCGCTGCTGGGCCGGGGGTGGTACCGGCGTCTGGTGATCCCGAACCTGGTGATGAACTGGGTGATCTGGATTCCCAGCCTGCTGGTGATCTATAGCCTGCCCGCGTCACTGCAATCGCATGTGGCAGGCTTGATCGGCGGTTTCTGGGCACTGATGAGCCTTCAGATCGCGGCGCACACACAGAGCAGATAACCCGCAGCCAACCGATTCCATCTGTCGCGCTTGTCGCCAAAGTGCGGGCGTGGTATGGTGGACGCATGGAATTTGACACGATTCGTGATGAGGAGCTGGATGAAGCGGCAGAGGAGCGAAAGGGCTGCCTGCGGGGATGTGTCCGTCTGCTCCTGTTTCTGCTGGTGCCGCTGGCCGTCGTCGTGGCGCTGCTCCCGACGCTGCTGTCGATGGACGGCGGCCGCCGCTGGGCGCTGGCCTCGATCAACGCCTCTGCTGCGCCGGCGCGCGTGTCATTCGAGCGCTGGTCTCTGGGCTGGTTCCGCGCGCCGGTCCTGGAGGCTTTCGCTTTCAGCGACCCGCAGCGCGGCCTCGCGGTGACGGCCGAGCGCGTCGCGTTCGATCGCGGGCTGCTGCGCCTGCTGCCGGTCGGTGTTCTCAATCTGGGCGAGGTGACGCTCAGCGCGCCCGTGCTTGATCTTGACCTCGCGCCGCCTCCCAAGCAAACGGAACAGGGGGCAAAAACGGGGGAGAAGAAAAAAAGTTTCGTTTTCCTGCCGGTCCTCGATGTCGCGGTCAATCTGAATGTGACGGGCGGACGTGTCGCGATCCACAACGGCGGCACGGGGCGCTGCGAGGCGGAGCAGGTGGAGGGGCGCGTGGCGTTGACCTCGTACCGCAAGCCGATCCTGGTGCAGACGCGCATGCAGGTGGGCGGCGGCTTGCTGGCGCTGGAGGGACGCGTTCAGAGTATCCGTGACCTCTACAAGGGTGCTGAGTTGGATCAGCCTGAGCGCATGACGCTGAAAGCCGTCGGCGTGGATCTTACGGCGTTCTCGCCGCTCATCCAGTACGCGACCGGCGACGCGTGGATCCGCAGCGGCACGGCGGAAGGCGCGCTGACCGCCACGATCCGCGGTCAGGCGCAGGGAACCATCTCAGGCGGCCTGGCTGTCAGCCGGCTCTCGGTC
>Ga0265294_10009804_pt1 | contig 10987 bp, 12 predicted proteins | sample MunlanPumphouse3_FD_192504 | JGI IMG/M metagenome (GOLD analysis project Ga0265294, IMG submission 192504) | Groundwater microbial communities from a municipal landfill in Southern Ontario, Canada - Pumphouse #3 | ecosystem: Environmental > Aquatic > Deep subsurface > Groundwater | place...
ATAAGTCATGGAGGACCTGACGGTGGTGACGGTGGCAACGGAGGAAGCATTATCTTTGAATGCTCTGAAGACGTTAACACTTTATCACAATACGTAAGAGTAAAATCCTACAAAGCCGAAAATGGCAAGCCCGGCATGGGCAAGCAAAAAACGGGAAAAGGCGGAAATGACCTTATCTTGCAAGTACCTCCAGGAACCGTTATTTATGATATAAAAACAAAATCAAAAATTATTGACTTTACTAAAAGAGGCCAACAAAAAACTATCGCCCGTGGCGGTAAGGGAGGATTGGGAAATGTTCATTTTAAATCCGCCACTCACCAAGCCCCTAAAGAATTTAGACCAGGTGAAGAAGGTGAAGAAAAAAGTATTTTAATTGAATTGAAAATGATTGCTGATGTTGGCATCATAGGTCTGCCTAACTCAGGTAAATCTACCCTGCTTTCAGTTATTTCTAATGCCTCCCCCAAAACAGCGCCATATCCCTTCACAACAACAGAGCCAGTACTCGGTAAGGTCGAGCATAAAGGAAAAAGCTTCATAGCAGCAGACATACCAGGATTAATAGAAGGAGCCTCTCAGGGAAAAGGATTGGGGCATAAATTCTTGCGCCATATCGCTAGAACTAAAATATTGATCCACCTAATCGATGCCTGTTCGGACAATCCGAGCAAAGACTACCAAACAATCAGGAAAGAACTCGGCACTTATGGCGCTTCCCTTAAAGACAAACAGGAAATTATCGTTATAAACAAAGCAGATCTATGTTCTCTCCCCAAAAAAATCAAATATGACATTGCAATTTCAGCACTCTTAAAAAGAGACACGGATAAGCTTTTAGATCTTGTAATTAAAAAAATATGATTGCCCGAGTCGCGGTCAAACATAAAATAAACTCTGATATTGTTTTCGACTATAAAATAGACAAGGATCAAAAGGTCCCCCTTTATTCCATAATAAGAGTTAATTTTGCAGGTAAAAAGATCTTGGGAATAGTTCTCGGTTTCAAAGCCCATAGCTCCAAGCCGTGTAAAGCAATTGAAAAAACAGTCTCTACCCAGCCCTTCATAACCAAGCAACAGGTAGAATTAGCCAGAGCCATCGCTAGTTACTTCATATCTCCGTTTGGGCCAACCCTACTATCCCTTTTGCCCAATCTACCCCAAAGAGAGATAGCAAAAATCGAAGAATCCTCAAGTATGCTTCGAAATAGAAAATCAATATCAGAGCTAGTGCTTTCAAGCTCGGACCAGAGGCTCCAATACTATCTCCAAAAAGTATATGTCAACAAGCAAAACCTACTAATACTTCCCTTGCTTTCACAAATTGCCGAAGCTTCTCGAAAAATAAAAAGAATATATCCCAGCATCCAAGTTTTCACATGGCATAGTAAGCTGACTGCCATGCAAAAAAGAATTATTTGGCAGAAGTGCCTAAGCGGAGAGAATATGGTCGTAATAGGGTCAAGAGATGCTCTATTCCTCCCTTTCAGAAAACTCGGGTGTATCTTTATTGATAATCCCAATTCATTTTCTTACTTCGAAGACCAGCTACCCAGATATAACGCTTTCTTTGTAGCAAGATTTTTACAAAAACAATTCAATGCGGATCTTTTTGTCGGTGAAACATTTCCCAGTATTACAAGCTATGTCGCTTACAGAAAAAATGTATTGCGCCTAAAAGAAATCGGAAAAAGAAGCAATCACTTTAAGATTTACGACGGATTTTATCAAGAAATAAAGAACCCCACGATTATAAACAGATTGGCCGGGACTTTACAAAAAGCCAAGAAAATAGCTGTAATATGGCCATTTAAAGAAAACAAAAAAATAATATGCCGAAATTGCAATATACAAATAAATTGCCCGTTTTGTAAGAATGAATATTACACCCCCGATTTTAGATGCAGCCAATGTAATAAAAAAGCTCCATCGTTTTGCCCTAAATGCAAAAGTCAAAACTTGGCCACAGTAGGCCATAGCAAATCTTCTATTCTGGATTCTTTCAAATCTGTAGACAAAAATAAATTTTTCTTTCTTGATCTAGATAAAATATCCACCCTACCTCCAACATTCGATCAAGCCCTAATCCCCTTCTTCGATAATATGGTAGATTTCCCCTTTGTCAGTTACAAAGAAAAGGTGGCTACCGGAATTTGGCAAATTTTAGAAAAAGTATCCGGTAATATTCATATCTTCACCTACAAATACAAGGACTTAACATCTCAAATATCAAATTTCAAATGGGATGATTTTATAAAAAATCAGCTCATAGAAAGAAAAAAAGAGAATCTACCGCCCTATGTAAAGGCAGTAAAAATCGTCTCAAAATACAATAAAGTAACATCACAAACTATCGTAGATGATATCTGCAGTAAACTTAAAGCCAAAAACCCCATCCTTCTTAGCCAAAAAGACGACAAAATAGAGTTTCTACTCTTTTTCGACCATATAAGATACAAACAAGTCAAAAGCGAATTGCGTCAAAAACTAGACGGAAAACTGTATTTCGTAGTTGATCCAATTGACTTTAGCCTCTAATGGTTCTCTGGTATGATTAGATTGTATGAAAATTGCTTTCGTAACAGATAGTTACATACCGATTCCTACCGGTGTCGCCGTATCGATAGAATCACTAAAAACAACCCTTACTAGATTGGGACATGATGTTTATATTTTTGCTCCCGACTATCCTGGTTGGTCGGTCAAAGAAGAGAGAGTTATCCGCCTCCCCGCTCTTTACAGCCCTTTCAACAGCAATATACCAGCAAGATGGCCAATCTTTGGAGTAAATTCCAAAAAAATAAAAGCCTTAGATCTAGACATAGTTCACAGCCACTACTTCTTTAAAACATATCCCCTGTCAGTTGAAATCGCAACTAGCTCCGGCTGTCCTTTATTACACACTTTTTATCGAATCTTTAATCATGATATGACTGTTAAGTATTCAAAAGCATGCGACAGAATTATTGCCCTAAGCAGATATACCAAGAAAAACCTTCAAGATATGAATATATCGACCCCGATAGATGTTCTGCCAGTAGGAATATTTACCAAAGATTATGCTAGCTATCCCCCAAAAGCCATCAAGAAAAAATTTGATATCCCAGAAGGAAGAAAGATGATTCTTTGCCCAATTCGACTGGACAATGAAGCAGAATTTATTTTCTTATTAAAGAGCTTCAAAAATATATGGAGAGCAATCGATGATGTTCACTTACTAGTAGTCGGCGGAGGCGAAAAATTAAAATACTGTTTTGAATTGGCATCAAAACAATCCTTTGGCAAATACATAACTTTTACTGGATTTCTACCTAAAAGAAAGCTAAATAAAATATACGGCGCCTGCGACTTAACTATTTACCCAAAAAGAGAAGACCCCCAACCGCTAGTAGTAGTCGAATCGATAGCTGCCGGCACTCCGGTGGTTGCCGTCAGGGGCCAGGGAGCACAAGACTTCATAGAAAATCATCATACTGGATACATCACTAATTTCAGCATTGAAGATTTTTCTGAAAAAATAATCGACATTTTAAGACGAGACACTTTGAGAGTAAAATTTAGACAAAATTGTAGAGCAAAATCGAAACGGTTCAGTACTTCCATTTTAACCAGAGATCTAGTAGAATTGTACAAACAAGAAATAACAAATTATAAAAATAAATTTTAACAATGATTGTTAAAGCACCTCGTAAAATACTAGACAGTAAGACTAAGGAAGTTACCGAAATTAACAGTGACATAAAAAAGTTGGTTGATAAAATGATTTCGGTTAAAGACCAAGAAAAAGCTGTCGGTTTAGCCGCAAACCAAATCGGCCAATCACACAGGATAGCGGTAATAGGATATAAAGACGAAAAAGACGAAGTATCAATTCCGGAAATTGTTATGATAAATCCAATAATTACTTGGAAATCCCCCGACTCCGTAACCCAAAAGGAAAGATGTCTTTCTGTCACAGAAAGAGAATACGATGTCCCCAGAGCCAAAAAAATCCATGTCCATTATCTTGATATAGAAGGCAACAAAAAGAAACTTAAAGCAAGAGGGATTTTGGCTAGGATTATTCAACACGAAATAGACCACTTGGACGGAAAGAAGATTTCTGACTACAAATGATCATCCTCTTTTCGAGTGACCCTCATCTCAAAACAATATACGACAATTTGAATGAAGGCGGTTTTAATATTAGCGCTCTCGTAACTCAACCACCCAAACCCAAAGGAAGAAAATTAGAAATTATAAAAAATACCGCTCACCTATTTGCCCAAAAAAAGAATCTTAAAGTATTATCTCCAAACTCAATAGATGAAAAATTTACCACAGAGCTGGCCAAGCTCAATCCCAAGATAGGCGTCCTTTATGCTTACGGAAAAATGTTGCCTGCAAAAGTTCTTGATATTTTTAACTATGGAGTTATCAATCTACATCCGTCCCTCCTACCAAAATACAGAGGGCCATCTCCGATCCAAACCGCCATCTTAAATGGTGATTCAGAAACTGGTTATAGTGTTATAAGGTTATCTTCTAAAATGGATGCTGGGGAAATACTTTTTCAGGAAAAAATAAATATTAAGCCAGACGATACCTTCACAACTCTGAAAGATAGAATTATAGTCAAAGCCTCGCAAAAGCTACCAGAAGTTTTAGAAAAATACCTCGAAAAACAAATAATCCCCAAAAGACAGACCGGTGTAGCCACCTACTGCAGAATAATTAAAAAAGGCGATGGAGACATTACCTCTCGCGACACGGCAAATAGTGCCTACAATAAATATCGAGCATTCACAGAATGGCCAGGAACAAGGATTATAACAAGCCAAACACCAATTACCATAAAAAAAGCAGAATATAACCACGGAAAAATTAAATTAATAAAAGTCCAAATCCCCGGCAAAAAAGTTATAGACTTTGATGCCTTCAAGAACGGGTATCCTAAATTATTGACAGAATTACCCAATTTTGTTATTATATAAAATGTTAAACGGAGAAAAACATGTTAGAGATGAGATTCTTGCGATCCGGTAGAAGAAACCAAGCGTTCTTCCGAGTCGTTTTAACAGAAAGTTCAAAACCCCCGAAGTCAGGATTTATAAAAGTACTAGGATGGTTTAATCCCCACACAAAAGAAACTTCTTTGCAAAAAGAGGAAATTTTATCTTGGCTCAAAAAAGGAGCACAACCATCCAATAAACTTTCGAAGATTCTCTCGCAAGAAGGGATAAAACATAAAATGATAAATTTTGTTCCCTCTGCAAAAAAAGCTGCTAAAACAAAAGATAAGGCAGAAGTGAAAGAAACAAAAACAATACAAGAACCAAAAGAAAAAGAAGCTGAAGAAGTAATAGATGACAGTAACCAAGAAGCATCACAAGAAAAAACAACCGATCAGAATAAAACAAACAATCAAGAATAAAAAATAATTCATTGGAGGAATCATGGAAAAAGACCAAGAATTTGTAGAGATGGTAGTCAAAGCCATTGTAGATACACCCGACGCAGTAAAAACAGAAAGAAAAGTGGATGAAATGGGTGTTTTGATTGAGTTAACAGTTGATCCATCCGATATGGGAAAGATTATCGGAAAAGAAGGAAGAACGGCAAAAAGCGTCAGAACTCTCCTCAGAGTCCTCGGAGCAAAAGAGAGAGCTAGAGTTAACTTGAAGATTATAGAACCCGAAACAGGCAGAGAAGTATCATCGGGTACAGATGAAAATGGCTCGGAGCCAGCCAAAGATATCTCTCCGATAGAAGAAGAAAAATCAACCGGAGTAATCTAAAAGAAAAACGCCCCGGCAAACGGGGCGTTTTTAATTTAAAGTGAAATTTAAAATAATTACTTTATTCCCTGAATTCGTAGAATCTTTAAAGGAATATTCTGTTATTGGACGCGCCATAGATAAAAAATTGATCAAAGTAGAAACTATAAACTTAAGAAATTTCGGGGTCGGTAAACACAAACAGGTTGATGATAAGCCCTACGGCGGAGGTGTCGGCATGCTACTTCGCGTAGACGTTATGGCTCAAGCTATAAAGTTCGCTAAAGACAAATCCAAGCCGAAGAAGACGAAAGTAATTCTCCTCTCCCCGCAAGGTAAACAATTCGATCAAGAAAAAGCAATAGAGCTTTCGGATTTTGATGAAATCGTGCTAGTTTGCGGTCACTACGAAGGCTTTGACGAACGTATCAGATCGTTGATTGACGAGGAAATCTCTATCGGTCCTTATATTCTAACGGGAGGAGAAATTCCGGCTATGACCGTTATAGATTCTATCTCCAGGTTAAAAAAAGGAGTTCTAGGTAAAACAGAATCATATAAAACAGAAACCTTTACTACTGTCGGAGATAAAAAGATCATAGAATATCCCCAATATACTCGACCCGAGACTTACGGAAAAGTAAAAGTACCAGAAGTCCTTCTGTCTGGTGACCACAAGAAGATCAAGGGTTGGCAAAACAAATATACTCGCAAAATACCTTGACTTGAACTGCGAATTTTGAAAAAATATTGCTAGAGTTTAAAAGGAGGAAAGATACTATCATTAAGGTCTTTCAGTAAAATATCCGTATTATTAACAGTAGCAGCGGGATTATTGCTATTGGGTCTGGGGGGCTATTATGCCTACCAGAGAGATATTTTTGCTAGCACAACAACTGAATCCGTAGGATGCACCATTACTCTGGCCGAAGATATAAAAAAGGACGCCAACTCTGATCGGTTCTCGCTTTATTTTGGACCAGTTGATTGGGAAAAAAATCTAACAGAGATAGAAATTCTTCGTAGTGAGCAAGTTATTAGAAACAACAAGAGAACATTGAAAATCAATTATGACAGAAACCCAGCATTTATCTCTGGTTTTAGTCGAGACCCCAGCAATCTCAACAGTGGCAGATACAGCTTTGTTGATAGTAGCACTTTCGACTGTAGTGCTGGAAAAACTTTCAGCGTAACGGCAGATTTAAGGTGGGCAAGTAAAAAAATCACCATCACCCAAACAGGTGGCCCGACCAGTACAACCGGTACGACCACTACTGATAACCAGCCTTCAACAAGCGCCGCTGATACAAACACGGACGGTAGTGCAAGCACTGAAGCAGAATCGCCAGAAAAACCACCTCAAACAACAGAACCTAGAACTACAAGACCATCCGGCAACCCTGACATTATTGCTAGTAACAAAATGACAGATGACCTCGGCAGTTCTTATATCGGTAGCGTTAAAGTAACCGTAAAAACCGAGGACAGCGTGCCCATCAGATCAGCAAAAATCACTGCCACAACATCTAAAAATGACAACGACACTCTGGGCACATGCTCTACAGGAAAAGAAGGAACTTGTGTTTTACGACTAAACACAAAATCAACTACGATAAAATTAGAAGACAACGATATGATTAGTTATTCGGCCGAAAAAAACGGCCGAGCCAGCACATCAACTAAGTCCTTGAAAACTTCTATGCAAAATGGTGTAGATATGGTCATAAAAGGTCTAACCGCATCCGAAGCGGCAGTTTATCAAGACCCAACAGTTAATTCAAATCAAGCTAATGTTCAAGTACCAACTACAAGTGGTTTTATAGGAGGAAACGCTTCTGTCACCATAGTACCGACAAGATTTACCAGAGTAAGTAATACAACCAACGGAAACAGTGCGACAGCTATCGGTGGAGTTAATTTCACCCTTAAGGCTTATTACAACACAAACGGTCAAACAGATAATACACAAACACAATACAGAACATCAACTCAAGCTTTCACGTACTCCACCCAAAACAGCCTGGGATCTATGTTTGGTGGCCAACAGAACAGAAACTTTTCCGGAACTATACCTGATAACGGAGCTAACAGCCAACTCAAGATCTCAAACTTACCTGCCGGTAACTATCTACTAACACTTGAAAAATCGGGGTTTTTATCAACAAATATAACCTTTTCGCTATTAAACAACGAAATCAAGTCTGCTTTTCTGGTTAATATGCGTCCCCGAGAAGGAGCAGAACCGCCATCTCTAAGCCAACAAAGTGTCATCAGGAAGAAAGTAGATGAAAGTGCCTACTGGGCACAGATAAACAACCGCGAATACTTATACAAACCGGAATCCCCGTGGTACGGATGGCAATTGGCCGATCAATACATAACCCAAGAGCCAACCTATTCAACCTCTACTGGTTATTCCCCGCAGGCTTCAGCCGGGTCCACCACCCAAGGAGGTTACAATGCTCCATGGAATATAAATTCTGAAAGCCTAGCGGACTACCTAAAAAGATGCCAGTCTATGAGCTTCGGTCAGGGAGTTGATGCTGAAGATGCCGCTATTGCCACTGCCATCAGCGGTTTTGGCAATTGGCTATTCGGTAACGAAACGAAGAATCTAGAAAACTTTGCCGAAACCACCTTAATTCCCGGACTAACCACTTATTTCGCCGCCCAAGCAATGGAGGAATCGGGAGGGTCTATAAATATCTCTACTGGAAACGCTAATTGTTTCCCTACCAATGCTTCTCCTTACTACAGCGGTTCTTCTACGAATTGGTACAACTATCCCAATGGATACTCTACAAGTAATATTCCCAGTGAGTGCTCAAGATGTCTAACTACCCCACCAATAGTCTATGACCCCAACTGGTGTCCTTCATACTGCCAAAACTATGCAAATATACTGGGAATCTCTCCTATCTTGAGTCTCTTGGGTTCAATACTAGACTGATATGGATTATGTAAAGACTGCTTGACAATTACCTATATTTTATTAAACTAAGATTATAAATATGGACCTAATAAACCAAATCTTAAAACAAGCCAAGGAATTGTTGTATTGTCCCGTCTGTAAAAATCATTACAATATGGGCGAAATTAAATTCAGAGGATTTATAGATAACACCTACATTTTTCAGGCCTATTGCAACAAGGGGCATGAACCTCTGGCTATTACCTACCTAGCATCACTACATAAGCTAGAGAAACCAATCGGTGCTTACTTTTTCCCCTTGTCTGGTAAGAAAATAACCCGAGAAGATTACCGTACAGCGACAGAATTCATAGATAAATTCGATGGAGATTTTATAAAAGCATTCAAGCAGAGTTAGCTCTTGAACTAATTGTTTTTTTAAGGTATAATTTTCCTATAAATCATGAATACACAAAAAATATTCTCTCTTTTGGCTAATAAAAGAGATATCACCGGTAAAAAAGTAAAAAAAATTAGGCAGAAAGGATTAGTGCCCGCTATTTTGTATGGCCGCGACATTAAACCGGAAAATATCTCTATAGAAAAAATAGGATTTGTAAAAATATTTAACGAAGCTGGAACTTCATCTTTAATAGATCTTAATATTGATCACCAAAAGCCAATTAAGGTCTTATCACACGAACCGCAAAGAGACCCTGTTAGCGGAGAGCCGATCCATGTTGATTTTTACAAAGTAAAAATGGATGAGAAGATTAAAACAGAAATACCCCTTAGCTTCACAGGAGAATCAGAAGCTGTTAAGCAATTAGAAGGAAGCTTGGTAACAAACAAGGATGCTATCGAAGTAGAGTGTTTACCTACAGATCTTGTGTCGGAAATTGAAGTTAATATATCATCGCTTAAAACATTTGAAGATACTATCAAAATTTCAGATTTAAAAATACCCGCCAATATTGAAATTCTACATGACCAAGACGAGATAATCGCCTTGGTTGAAGAGCCTAGATCGGAAGAAGAATTGGCCGAATTGGAAGAAAAATCTGCTGAAGAAGAAGAAAAAGAAGCTCTTGAAAAAATGGGTGCTGAAACTGAAGCAGAAAACAGAGAAGCTAAAGAGGGCGAAGCTGGGGAAGAAAAAGAAGATTCAGAACAATCTGCACCCACAGAGCCAGACAATAAAGAAAAATAAGTAACTATTTATTCTTACTTTTACTGTCGGCTCTTGCAAGCATAAATATAAACCCTCCTAAGCATAATAGAAAAATTCCCGTTCCTACCGGCGAGCCCCATCCTAAAATCGCATAAAGATCCATTTGCCTCCTTTGTTATTTTAACTTAAAAATTATCACGCACGCACTATTTTTTCAACAACCAAATATAGGTTGGTATTACACAGTAAAGCATGCTACTTAATTTAAGAGCCATCTCCTGCTTTATCGTACCCCTACTCAACATCTCTTGAGCAAAATACTTTTCCGGACGAGCAATAATTTTTTTGGTATAATCAGTTACTTTAAACTTATTAACAAGTCTCTTAAGCTGCCAATAAAACATATGGTTCTCGAAGTATTCTCGTCCGAAGTATCTTTTTACAATCCAGTTAGACAAGAACTTAGGCACCAAAGACAAAAATAATATATTATAATGCCCTTCAACCAGCCTGAATTTGTTTCCAGCGGCAAAATAACACACACCATCTTTTTTTAATACACGATAGATCTCACTCATCATTTTTTCAGGACTATAAACATGCTCATAGATATGGGCACAAACGATCGCGTCAAAAGAGTTATCTTTAAAATTCTTCAGATCCTGGCAATCCTGTTTTAGATACCTAATATTAATATTGCTATTTTTCTTCTTGGCAAACTTAATCGCTTTTTCATCAATGTCAATTCCAGTTACATTTAAAAAATGCCGTGATAATTCCTTGGTGATAAACCCTGTAGAAGATCCTATGTCAAGCACTTTTTTAAATTCGGTGTCATATTTATAATAGCTACACAAAACTCTGGCAATCTTTTTTGCTTTTTGGCTTCGCCTATGCGAATCCCTCACTTCCCTATAGTGTATATCCGAAAACCCGAATTGATACTGGGTTATGCTAGCGTTTTTTTTCATTACTTCTTAATCCCTATACTTCCAGTTTTTCATAATTTTTCAACAAGAGCGGCAAGCGCTGTCTAGGTCCAGATAGATACCGTACACATTGATAGCTTGGAGGACCGATGAAAGGAAGGTACGGTATTGCCATGAATACATATGGCAAAATACTACCGGGAACAAAACAAATAAAT
>Ga0265294_10009805_pt1 | contig 10987 bp, 10 predicted proteins | sample MunlanPumphouse3_FD_192504 | JGI IMG/M metagenome (GOLD analysis project Ga0265294, IMG submission 192504) | Groundwater microbial communities from a municipal landfill in Southern Ontario, Canada - Pumphouse #3 | ecosystem: Environmental > Aquatic > Deep subsurface > Groundwater | place...
AAAAGCTCTTCGGCTTCCTTGACCTTGCAGTAGTAAGTATAGCCTCCGACATAGTTCCTATCACCGGCGAAAATCGTATAATAGCCTACTTCGGATTAAGATTGATAAACACAAAACCTCGTCCGGGTCTCGAAGCAATCCTCGCTTGCGCAAAAGTAACCCGCCGCCCAAAACAATTATATACTCACAACAAAAGCATCTTCTCTAAAGAACTTACCATAAACGATTTAGTGTTTACAATAGGTCCGAGAATCAATGCTGCCGGCAGATTGGAAAATGGAAAAACTTCTGTAGAATTATTGAACTCCGAAAATTTGAACGAAGCAATGGTCATCGCCGAAAAAATCAACAATATTAATAACGAAAGACGAAACTTAGACAATATCGCTACCACAAAAGCCTTAGAAGATATAAAAAACGACCCCGACAACAAAACGAAAAAAACTACCGTAGTATATAATCCCTCATGGTATAAAGGTGTAGTCGGAATTGTCGCATCTCGTCTTACAGAAATGTATTACCGCCCAACTATAGTGTTCACTAAATCCAATGACATGATTACAGGCTCTGCCCGTTCTGTGAAAAATTTCGATATTTACGATGCCATAGATGCTTGTAGCGAATACCTTGAACATTTTGGCGGACATACATTTGCCGCAGGTCTGTCTCTTAAAGAAGAAAATTTACAAAATTTTATAGACAAATTTGAAAAAATAGTTTCAGAAACTATTGATGACCAGATGCTTATACCTGAAATCGTAATAGACACCGAAATTGACCTCAACGAAATAAATTCCAAATTCTATAAACTTCTCAAACAATTTGCACCCTTTGGACCCGGAAATTACTCTCCTGTCTTCTGTACAAATGGCGTAATAGACACCGGCTTAGCTCGATTGGTAGGAAAAAATCATATAAAATTAACGGTGGCTCACCCAAATAAAGCCGGCTACCCAATTTCAGCCATCGCATTCCAACAAGGTGAACATTTTGAAAAAATCGCCGGCGGCGAACCTTTCAATATAGTTTACAATATAGAAGAAAATGAATGGAACAACACCATATCTCTTCAACTTAATATTAAAGATATAAAAATTTTGGAATAGTCTTGGCAACTGAAAATACACTTAAAATAAGTCGCTACTTACAAATTTATACCCATAAGTTGTGTCTTAAGAAACTTAATGTATCTTTGCAAATCTTAAATTAACTTACAATGGCTGAAAAAATCGCTGTGTTCCCGGGTTCATTCGACCCTATCACTTTAGGTCACCATGCTCTCATATTAAGAGCTTTATCAATATTCGACAAAATAGTAGTCGGCATTGGTGTAAATACAGAAAAAAAATATCTCTTCTCAGTCGAAACCCGCACAAAATGGATAGCCGAAACCTTTAAAGATTTTCCTCAAATATCTGTAGAAGCATACTACGGCTTAACTGTAGACTTTTGCAGAAAGGTAGGTGCCTCCTTCATAATAAGAGGATTGAGAACATCTGCCGACTTTGAGTTCGAAAGAATTATCGGACAAGTAAATAAAAAACTTGCTCCGGAAATCGAAAGTTTCTACCTTCTTACCGCCCCCGAATATGCCTCGCTAAATTCATCTATCGTCAGAGATATCGTAATCAATGGCGGCGATGCTTCTATGTTTGTACCCGAAAATGTAAAAATTACTCCTAATATTTTAATAGAATAATTCGTTACTCTACTAAAAATATTTTTGTCAATCAATTATTTCCTGTATGAAACACATTGGTATCTGCATATTTATACTGTTTATAGCAACTATCCTTAACGCTCAAACTATAAGTGTCCGCTGTAATATCATGAACGGCGGACAAGGTCAAACATTAAGAGTGAATAAATATACAGACTATCTAACAGAAATGGAAGAAACTATATTCCAAACAATTATAGATAAAAATCAAACAGTTGTCCTAACTATTGATGCCAATGAAACATCAGAATATATTTTTTATATAGATTTTGCTGAAGCCTCCGCTATTTTACAACCAAACACAAATTATCTTATCAATATATTTTTACCTGAAAAAAATAACAACATCACCAACCCTTTTCAAAATAAACAAGAATTAGAACTTTACATATCTTCATCATCAAACAATGATGCCAACGCCCAAATTAATGAGTTTGATAGAAATTATGACAATTTTCTCTACAATAACTTTCATGCACAATCCATTCGCAACAACGCAAAATTACATGATAACTATAAAACAGAAACAATAAGTAAGTTAAACAACAACACAGATGATTTTGTTAAAACATATATTGACTACAGTTTTGCTCTTACTGAAATGTCTTTAAAAAATATTGATAAAGATTTTATAGATAAATATCTGATTAACAAAGAAATATCATATAACAACCCTATGTATATGATGTTTTTCAAAGAAATAAACGACAAATACGATTTATTGAAAAATGACACTACAATACGAGGCACACAGTTAAAGGAGTTGATTGATATTTATAAACTCATGAATAATGCAAAGAATGCAAGAATTAATCAAGATAAAAATCTGAAAATAATAAAGTCGGGCATAGACAAATCTAAGTATCCGGAACATAAAAAATTATGTGCCGATATTTACAAATTTCTCACTCAATACAAGGCAGGCAGCATAATGCCTATAGTCAGGTTTATTGACAGCACCGGCAACTCCGTGATAATCGCAGATACAAATAAATACATTTATTACTTCTTTTTCAAACCGCAACTCGATTTGTGCAACATCGTATTAGATGAATTTCGTGATTTTAATTTTGAAAAATACAATATTCAGCCGGTTTTTGTATCTCTTGATATGAATAATATACAAGACACATCGATATTTAATATATATAGAGTACAAGATGTTGTTGGCACTCACCAATCGCTGGGCATCAGAAGTTATCCTTTTGCAATAATTACAGATAATAAATGTAAGATAATAAAATATGATGCTCCTTACAGAAAAGGAGAATTAGAACTTTATTTAAAGAACGAAAAATTCACACGGCTATAAACTCTATGGTCATAACAATGTTCATCTTCAGTAAAATCGAATTTTGCCGGATGTTCCAGAACAAATATTCCATCGGAAAGTAAAAGATTATTTTCAAAAACAAGTTTTGGCAAGAGAGGAATGTTCACTTCATCATAAGGCGGGTCTGCAAATATCAAATCATATTGAGTGCCTGCATTAGCAAGCAACTTAAACACATCAGCCTTAATTGTTGTTATTGCAGTAATATTCAATTCTGAAGCAAATTTTTTGATAAAATTGAGACAATTAAGATTGTTATCGACAGACAATATTGAATTGCACCCTCTTGAAGCCAGTTCAAAAGAAACATTTCCTGCACCGGCAAACAAGTCTAACGCAGAAGCACTTTCATAATCTAACACGTTATTCAGAATATTAAAAAGAGCTTCCTTCGCCATATCTGTTACCGGACGTATTGGAAGGTTGTTAGGAGGATTTATTCTCCTCCCTTTATAAATACCGCTTATTATTCTCATTATCTATCACAAAATTTTTTACAAAATACGATATTTTATCTACTACTTGAGACTGCGCATCGACATCTCCATAAATTATCAGCAAATCCTTACTGCCATCTAATTTATAATTATAAAAAGCTCTCAACAGAAAATACACTATATCTTCTTCAGAATTAACGTGGAATGTATTTGCAACTGTAAATTTATCATTACAAAAAACAACAACATCTAACGATTTATTACGAACATTAGCAAACACACTATTCCTACCTACTGCAACATCAGTCACGCCATCAATAAAATTAGATATTCCCGCAAAAAAATCCGCATTAAGAAAATATTTTTCCGCTATTTCGGCATAAACAGTATCAAATGCGAATATTGTATAAATATTATTTATTGGCGAGAAGCAATAAAACACCGATTCATTATCAGCAAGTTTATCAAAATTAAAAGTATAATAATTTTCGACTAACTCTTTTAAGAAAAACTCTTCAGGGACAAAAGTATATTTATCAACATTAAAAACAATTTTTACAGATTGAAAATTTTCTTTTAGAAAAGTATATTCATAAAATATATTTTCAACAGCTTCGCCAATATCAAAGGAAGCCGATTTGGAAAATATTATTGATTTATTTACTACGCACTTGCCACATTCATCAAATACGGCAAAAGAAAATCCGTCTTTAGACAAAAAGACGGATAGACTATATAGATTAATATTTTTTAAATCAAAGAAAGTATTACTCCCAGTTTCCATCAGTAGAAGCTTCTTCCATTGAACCGACAGTTAAACCCGGAAATCTGTCATTGACAGTAAGTTTAGTATCTTCATTGTAGATAGTTTGTTCGTCCATACCTTTTAAAATCTGGGTATTTAAAGCGGAGGCTTGAAACACGGGGATTAATATTTTACTTTTTTCGATATGACCGGCTTCAAGTTTAAACTCTTGACCACCTGAATGAGGTATATATTTAATGTTCTCAAGTTTAAAATCTTCACGGCTACTGAAAAGAGTATCATAAACATTAATAAACCCTATGGTATCAAGGATAGATTTTCTGAAAGTTGTATCTTCAGGGTCAGGTATCATTTTGACAACAGCCAATTGACCTGTTTTAACAAAATCGATAAGGGTATCAAAAGAAGCAGTATATCGCTTATTAACAGTACGATAAGCTCCTTCTGCAGCTCTAATGTCTTTTAAACGTTGAATAGTATTTTCGTATCTGAAATCCTTTTCCTGTTGAAATTTTACAGGTTCCATGATGCTGCGTACTATTAAAACTGCAAGGACAATAATCACCAAGAATAAGGCAATTTGAAGAATAACTTTTTTCATATTAATTTGAATTAATTATACCAATATTACGAAATGCAAATGTAAAACTTTTTTAGCAAACAAAAGCAAATAGGTAAAAATTTTTTTATAAATATTGAACTTGGTCAATACTTACAAAATCAGGGGGTACAGATTTACAATTTATGCAATACATAGAAATTCCATTAGTAAGTATAAGGTAGTTGGCATGTAACGACAAATTATAATCTATAATTTGGTTCAAAGTTTTTTCATCTATATTCACTGATGGAGCTTTACATTCTACTATTATTGAGACTTCACCCTGTGGAGAAAACGCCACAATATCAGGGCGTCTTGATAAATTATTGACTTTAATTTGTTTTTCTACGCCCATTAAAGAAAAAGGGACATTAAGTTTAGAGTTAAGCATAAGGATAGTACATTGGCGTACAAATTCTTCGGAAGTATAGGCAATAAAAATTTTTCTCACAGGGTCAAAAATTTCTTTTTTACCATTTACTATTCTGATTTTAGGAATGTCCATTGGATGTAAAGTTAGTGGTTCATTGCGGCGAGTCCGCCTAATGAAGTTTCTTTATACAAAGACGGCAGGTCATGTCCTGTTGCTTTCATCACCTTAACAGCTTTATCGAAGCTGATAAGATGTTTACCGTCTGTCAATATAGAATAGAAAGCGGCATCTATAGAGCGAACGGCGGCGAACGCATTTCTCTCGATGCACGGCACTTGTACTAATCCGCATACAGGGTCGCAAGTAAGCCCAAGATGATGTTCTAACCCCATTTCGGCAGCGTACTCTATTTGATAAGCCGAACCACCAAGCAGTTGGCTGACTGCGCCGGCAGCCATAGCACAAGCAGAACCAACTTCACCCTGACAGCCAACCTCCGCTCCACTTATCGAAGCATTAAACTTAATCAAATTACCTATTAAACCGGCTGTGGCAAGAGCATGAAGTATTTTTTTCTCATGAAACTCATAGTTTTCATTACATGTAAACAAAGCCGCCGGCAATACGCCGCACGAACCACAAGTAGGAGCCGTAACAATAACATGCCCACTTGCATTTTCTTCGGCAACAGCAAAGGCATAAGCCATTGTAATATAACGTCTTCTCACAAATTGATTCATGCCTTGCAAACGGCTGAAAACCGACGAAGCTCTTCGCGGAAGATGCAAAACCCCAGGTAAGGTACTCTCATGTTCAAGTCCATCTCTTATGGAATTTTTCATTACTACCCAAACATCATGTAAATAATCCCAAACATCATTCCCTTCACACTCATCAACATATTCCCACAATTTTCTGGTTTTAATATATTCAAGAATGTCATTCATTGTATTCAAACTATAAATCTCCTCTGTCTCCAACATTTTACCATCAGATGAAATATCGCCACCACCTATGCTAAAATATTTTTTGGTTTTTACAACGTCATTGTTACTGTTATATGCAAAAAATTCCATCGCATTAGGATGCTCAGGTAAGAAAATTTGAGGTTGCCACTCAATAGTTGTCCTATCTGTAGGAAAAATCTTCAACAACGCAACGTCTGTCAAGTGCCCTTTGCCGGTAGCCGCCAAACTACCGTATAAAATTATTTTAAAGCTCAAATTATCAGGTAGTTGCAACAAAAAATCTTTTGCTGCACGTGAAGGTCCCATCGTATGAGAACTCGAAGGTCCTCTGCCTATTTTATATATCTTTTTTATTGAATCCATACTTTTAAAGAAAAAAAATTAAAACAAATTGATTTTGCGAATTTATATATATCTTTGCAAAATGATTTCATAAAAAAACTTAACATGAAGAAAATTAGTTTATTATTAGCAGTACTTATCATTGTACTTGCTTCTTGCAACAACAAAAAAGTTGAAAAACAAACAGAAAACACAGAATGTAAAGACAAACAAGAATGCCAAATGACTCCTGAAGAAAAAGCTGCAATGGAGGAATTTCGTGCAAAATGGGACAATTGGGTTAACTTAGAAGAAGCCGAAAAAACTGCTTTAATCGCTCAAGCCAAAGAAAATATCGCAAAATGCGAAGCTAAAATGGCTGAAATGGAAGCTAAAGAAGGCGAAGGATGCTGCAAAGCTAAAGAAGGCGAAGGATGCTGCAAAGCTAAAGAAGGCGAAGGCTGTAAAAGCAAAGAAGGCGAAGGCTGTAAAGGCAAAGAAGGCGAAGGCTGTAAAAGCAAAGAAGGCGAAGGCTGTAAAGGCAAAGAAGGCGAATGTTGCAAAAACAAACATCCTGAATTAACACCTGAACAAAAAGCTGAATTTGAAGCCAAGAAAGCTGAATTTGAAGCCAAATGGGCACAAATCGACAGTCTTTCTATAGAAGAACAAAAAGCTCTCATCGATGCAAAAATGGAATGTATGAAACACAGATGTCATGGTGACAAATGCGCACCGGCTTCCGGTGACAGTTGCAAAAAAGATTGCGACAAATCATGCGATAAAAAATGTGACAAATAACAATTCTCATTTTATTGATGTATAAAAAAAGCTGCCTTAGAGCAGCTTTTTTTATACACAAACAAATCGGTTGTCTTGAAAAAACGACATCAAAAGTGCAACTATATCACTTGTACTTTCTTTCTTTTCAAAAAGAGGAATAATCTTCTCTATATATTGATAAAAAAATGAATCCGCTAAAAATCCACTTTTTGCGCCATCGCTCAATATATTAAACATATTTAATATATAGATAATCAAACCGGCAACAACAACAAATTTCAACGCACCGAACACAGCTCCAAACACTTTATTAACTCCGCCGAGTGCTATCGTTTCAGCTACTTTATGCAACAATCTGCCTAACAGTTCAATTAACAAGGCAACAACAATAAACACTACAACAAAAGCAATGATTTTTACTATTTGAGGCGATATTGCTTTAGAAGATTCTGCAAGTCCGGGAAATTGGATAAAGCAATAGTTCATAATAATAGTAGAAAACTTTAAAGCAATCCAAATTCCAAGTATCAAACCAACTAAATTTGCCAATTCTTTGATAAGACCTTTTCTAAAGCCTTCTATAAAACCTAATACAATAAAAACGAGGATAACGACATCAAACCAATTCATAATAAAAATTTTTGCTAAGTTATATATTTTTTTCTAATAATAACGTTTTAAACAAGATAATGATTTTATTATGAAGAGAAAAAACGTCACCGTATTGTTAATTATTTGTTTATCAATACTTTTATGCTCGTGTGCCACAAATAAGGGATACAAAAAGCCAAAAAAAAAGAAAAATTGTGATTGCCCATCTTTTTCTGAAATGCAAAATATTAATTTAGACAAATCATTGCAAACAGCAGAAAGGGAAGCGAACACAAATCCGCTTCCCTTTCTAACAATATGATTTTCAGTTGTTTTTATAATTTAATCAAACTACCGGAACCTTTAATCACAACATCGTCAACATTTGCTTTGCCTGTATAATAAACATTGCCGGAACCTAATATAGTGCCACTCAATTTATCTTTCACATTAACATACAAATCCCCTGAATTATCAGAGCTAAAAGTACAAGTTTGCACTTCTAAATCAATTGCATTAATACTACCTGAGCTATTTATAACGAGTACAGCATCTTCGGCTGTACCACTAAATGTACAATCAGCAGCGGTTGTTGATTTAACTTTTAAAGATTCAACTTTTATAGTATTAATATAGCCTTTAGCTGAAACAGATAAATTTATATCCAAAGTATTGCAATTTATAGTATCAATTTCTAAGACACCACTATTTGCAGCTATAATCTTAAAATCTGTAATAGTAGAATTCTTTACCACTGCTCTTGCTTTATCCTTAACATATAAAACCACAGACTCGTTAGCATAATTATAAATATTCAGTCGACTTACATCATTTAAAACCACTTCAGGTTCATTCGGAGCGTAAACATTGACCAATAAAGGCTTTTCAAAAACCAACTCATAATAATCTTTGTCTTTAATAGTTAGAACATTGTCATTGACTTCAGTAACGATATAAGGCACTAAACTTGATTCTGCGGTAATATCCAAATAATATTTATCTTGGAACCAATTCAAGCTCGTTATATAATTATCATAGACATACATTTTATCAAAATTAATAAGGTATAGTGTTTGAGTAACTAATTCGCCATCGCCATTAACTTTTGTAATTTGCGGTTCATCAGGGTCACAAGAAGCCAATATGACGGGCAGAAATATAAGTACCGCTAATAATTTATTTGTTTTCATATTTATAGGTTTTAAATTGCTATAAGTCAAAAAAAAGGGGAGAATTTTCATCTCCCCTTAATTATTAATTATTTATGATGATTACTTTTTAACAACCACACGATTGTTCAATTTAGCACCACCCATAGTAGTTACTTCGAAGAAGTAAACTCCGGAAGCAAAACCGGAAACTGTTATATTAACAGAAGTTTGACCTTCATAATCAATAACTTCAATTAATTGACCATTTGTATTGTAAACAGTAACTTTGTCAATCTCAACGCCTTCAATTTGTACATAGCTATTAGCCGGGTTCGGGTAAATTGACAAGTTTGCAGCTTCAATTTCATCAATACTTGCAACTACAGGTATTGAATAAGTAGTAGCATCTGATTCACCGGCTTCAGTTGCAGCACAAACTGTAGTAACAGAATATGTATAGTAACCGGAAGCTAATGTTTCTGTATCAACATAATATTCTTCGGCAATATTTTCAGCGATTAAGATACCTTGTCTGTAAACGTTGTAAACAGGGTCGATAAGGTTAGCAGGAGCTGTCCATTCTAATGCTATTTGGTTAGTACCTATTACAGTTGCTGTTAAGCCTGTAGGAGCCATACAGAATTGTGGATTAACATTGTCTATACAAGTAGCTGTTGATTCTACATTATTAGCACCATAGAGAGCTTTAATACAATATGTATAATCTATACCAATTGGAGGATAATCTACATATTGTTCTTCGGCAGCAGCTACAGAAGTAATAAGTTCATCATTACGATAAATTGCATAACCGCTAAGGTCATTATAGATGTCGCTTGGTTTTTCCCAAGAGAGTTCTACAGCTTCTAAGTTTACATTAGCTTCGAATACTGTAACAGCATTTACGATGATGTTATTAACAGTAATATTGCTGATTTCGGATTCAACGCCTGCATACAGTGCAGAGACACCAAATTCGTAAGAATTTGTTTCAGCAGCAAATTTATAGATATAAGATTCATCACCAACTATTACAGCTGGTTCATTACCTGCATATACTTTGTAAGCATCAGCGCGGTCATTACCTGTCCAAGCCAACTCTACTGTCAGGTTATCTGCACCTTCTTTGTATAAATTGGTAACAGGAGGATACATGTTGTTGTATTCGAGGACGACACCGTCACATACGGATTCTGACATAACACCTGCTTCGTAGTAAGCTTTAACGCAGTATAACATTGTACCAGGAACACCAGGAACATCTGTAGTTGAAGTTACAGTATTATCAAGTATGCTGATTAATTCATCATTACGGAATAATACATAGCTGACTAAGTTAGTTTCATCTTCAGGAGCTGTCCATTCAATATCAACAGTATTATTGTCTGATTGGAGTTCTGCATCTACAGAAGCAACTTCAGCAACATCAACAACTGCGAAAGTAGAAAGTTTTTCTGATTCACAACCGGAAGCGTAAACTGCGGCTACATCAAATTGATAAGAACCTTCTTCAGGAACGGTAAGAGCGAAGAAGTTTTCAGGTATTTGTGCAACAAAGTCGCCGGCAATGTAAAGGCTATAGCCTATAGCATCTTCTGCTTCATTCCATTCGAGTTCTATATAATTGTTATAAGCCATTGCGGTTAAACCGGTAACAGCAGGTAATACGATACGTACATCTCCGACACATGCGATAGGATTATTGCAATTTGTAACATCAGCATAATTTACTAAGATACAGTATTCATAAATACCTTCAGGCAAACTATAGTCTACAAACATATTTGTTGTAATTTCAGCAACGAAATCATCATTTCTGTAGACAGTATAAGATTCGATTTCGTTATCATAAATTACTGATGGAGCATTCCATGTAAGAGTTACATTGCAATTATCTACTGTATAAGCGAGATTTTCGACAGGATTGCAGGAGCTGTTATTTT
>Ga0265294_10009806_pt1 | contig 10986 bp, 9 predicted proteins | sample MunlanPumphouse3_FD_192504 | JGI IMG/M metagenome (GOLD analysis project Ga0265294, IMG submission 192504) | Groundwater microbial communities from a municipal landfill in Southern Ontario, Canada - Pumphouse #3 | ecosystem: Environmental > Aquatic > Deep subsurface > Groundwater | place...
AACCCCAGATGGAGTATTAGGACCTAATAGCAGAAAAGTGTTAGGGAAATTCCAACATGAGAATGGATTGAAAGTTACCTGTGAATTAGACCGTCATACTTGTCAAAAAATTGGCTATATTCCTTTTGATGTAAAGCCATAGGGAGTTTTAAACACTGTGAAAAACTTATCAGCGGTCAATGATGACAGTCCCCAAGTATGAAAGTATGGTACATCATATGAAAGGTTTTATTCAAGGATTCCTTTTTATTTTAATTATAATAATTATAATTGCATTCTTTCACTTTATAGGATATTTGGATAAGAAAGTAGCAGGAAATGACTATTATCATGGAAGTGATAATGATATAGAATATTGGAATGAGGATATTGAGCGTTCCGAAGGTGTTAGATCGGGTTCTGCAAAAGAAAGTGATTATCGATTTGAAAGTAAGAAAAATAGAGATTTTGGTTCAAAACCATTGAATGAACAAGATAGGGAAAAAGCTAAAAAAGAGAAAGAAGAAGCGAATAAAAAATCCTATGATTATCTTAAATCAAAATAAGATAATTTATAACTTAGTGGGAACTACTAACTGGGTTAAGCAGTAAGTTCAACAACTAGTTTTGTAAGCAAAACACTAGCTTCAATATCTGTCGATTTTAACTTATAATCACTGTTTAACAATAGATCAAATATATGACTCATTTTAATATTTCTAAAGTTGTTAGCATAAGCGATGTAATCTTTTCTAAAGCTATAATGAACCTCTTTTAAGTAGTTAGACTGAATATCTGAAACTAATAACCCTTTAGCCGTGAGATATTTAACTTTCCAAATTATTTGGAAAAAACGTGTTAACATAACTATCAGCAGGATTGAGTTTTTACCTTCTTCAGCTTGCAGATAATTGTGTAAAATAGTCAATGCTCTTTTTTTATCACGATTACCTATAGCGTTTTGAAGTTCGAAAATTGAGCTTGCTCTATTATTTTCCATACATGTTTCAACATCTTCAGGTGTTATAACCTTTTTATCGCCTATATAGATTAGAATCTTTTCTAATTCATTATAGGCAGTATAATAATCAGCTTCAATCTTTGATGAAAAAAGGGAAATTGTCTCACGAGATGATTTGATTCTTAATCGTCTAAGCTCTGCATTTAACCACTTATCAATCTCCCAATATCCAGCAGGTTGTTTGGCACTGATAGTGATATATTTATCAAAGGCTTTGAAGACTTTAGTTCTTAAATCTATGTGCTGAGAGTGCACAATTAAAATAGATGTAGAAGGAATTTTATGAATATAATCAGCAACTTTATCTTTATCTCTCAATTGCTCAAATCCCCTTACAACTACCACTTTATACTCAGATAGAAAGGGGAACATCTCTAATTGTTCTATGATATCCATACTTCTAATTTCTTCTGCAAAAAGACTTACTAAGTCAAATTCTCTTCCTTCTTGGGTAGTGAATTTACTAATTAACTGTTTAATTATCTTATCAGAAAGAAATTGGTCTTCTCCATAAATGAAATATACATTACTTAATTTATGATTATTTATTACATCTAAGAATTGGGTTGAAGTATATCTTTTATTCATATCACACACACATTAAAACAAAATAAAATAGAGTGAAACAAGAGAAACTGTCCAACAGTAGTATGAAAAATACTTCAATTTCCTTTTTTGAATTAAGTTAATCAAGAGTGCAATAACTAAGAAACCAGATATAAAAGCAGCAAAAGCACCTGCAGTATAATGTCCCATTTTCGCAAATTCTGAGGCTCCCATATCTTTAAAGTCTAACACTGCAGCTCCTAAAATAGCTGGAATACTTAACAAGAAAGAAAATCTAGCTGCATTTTCTCTTTTCATTTTACTGAATAAGGCAAAAGCAATTGTTGTTCCTGAACGCGATATACCTGGAATTATTGCTAAAGCTTGTCCAATACCGATAAATATGGCTTTTATCCAACCAATATTATAATCATTAAATTGCCCATTATGAATTTTATCCGAAAAATAAAGGATTAATCCTGTAACAAATAGTGCTATTGAAACAGCCCACGGTATATTATAAAGAGCTTCGAAACTATCTTTAAAAGTAAAGCCAATGATTGCTGTTACTATTGTTGCAACAAGTAAATATCCCAAAATTTTGAGGTTATCCACGTCTTGATAGCTTTTCTTAGAAGAAAAAACTTTTGTTGCTGACGCGAGTAAGGCAAAAATATCTTTACAAAAATAAATTAAAACAGCTAATAAAGAGCCAAGATGTACGATTATCTCAAAGCTTATTCCTGGTTCATCAATACCTAAAAAATGCTGGGCAAGAACTAAATGTCCAGAACTTGAGACTGGTAAAAACTCGGTAAGCCCTTGGATAATTCCCAAAAATATTGATTCAAGTAATGACATATTTATTCCTTTATTCGATTATTGGTAAATCTGTGTTTAACAAATCAGAAACATATACTATTCTAAAATGTTTTTTGTCAATCAAAGAAATAATTTTTTTTAAGTTTTTAACATCTTCATTAGTTTTAAAAGGCATAATAAGAACAGGATTACTATTTTTTTTCAAATAAGAAGTTAAGTTTTTGGGAGTTACTTGATTATAAGATAGTGCCCAACTTGACATAATTTGATTATGCAAGGCTAACTTAAATCCTTTGGATTTACTGGTAGTCATAGCATCAATATAGAAAAGATTGTATTTTGCACAATAGCTAATAATTTCTTCCATAAAATCTACTTCTGAAGTTGCAAAATCTCCCCAGTAGTGTGTAAGACCTTTAACACTACCAATATTTTGGTGGAGAGACCGAATGCTATCGAAGATATAAGTGGAGTTTATTGGGTTTTGAACTTTTATAGCATTCAACTGGTCAAATGAGTGTCTGCTTGGATAAGCTTCTAAAGGAATAGTAAGCAATGTCTCAATGTTATTCTCAATTGCAGTTTTGTTTAATGAATTACTAAAGCTTCCATCTCCGTAAAAAGCTAAGGATATATTATTTGACTTAATCAAGTCCAAGTTATCCAAAACAAGATTTTTATCATTACCAATTTCGGTAAGAACTAAAGCTATTTCTTGAGATTGTTCTGCATCAGTATAAGGTGATTTATCATAAACTAATCTAACAATGTATTCAATTGAATTATCATGGTTACGTATGATTAGTTTTTGGCCGACTAAATAGTCTTTCCACTTGGCGAAAGTTTTACATGTAACAAGTTTACCTTTATTTTTTTCAACTTCTTGTTTTAGAATTATATTTGCATAAGTAAGGTCAACTATTTCTTTATTCAACATGAATCTCAAATAAACCTGTCTTGGATTATTTGTTGATTTATCTTCGTATCTAATTATATTTGGATAAATATTGGGAGAAAACTTATTGATATTCTTTCCATAGGGAATTTTTAAGGCAAAAGCTACATCATAGATAACTTTTTCTAAAGTGTCAATATCAGCACTATGCCAAGGTTGTTCTATTTGTTTTTTAGTTAGTTCTGTAGGTAAGTTTGTCTCTGTTTGAGGTATATTGCTTGATTCACAACCTGAAAATAGAATGGTGAGGAGCAAAATCGCAAATAATAGCATTTCTTAAAACTTAATTTGAACATTAAGCATTGGGGTCATTTCATTATTAATCGTAGAATACATGGTATATTTATCAGCAATATCTCTGTTTTTATAACGAATTACCATATCAATAAGACTAAAGAGATGATTGGCTACAATAACTCCTGTAGTAATTTTTGCATAATCCTGATTGAAGTAATACTTTTTTCTAAGATCATTAAATTTATACCTATTCTTTCTACTATCCCATCTCCAGTTTAAATCATCAGGGATTGCATTGGCATCAATATAGTTTTGCTGTTCTTCAGGATCACCAGGATTATTAGCAATAGCATCGTTAAGAACTTCTTGATTATATCCACCTGCCTCATAATATGAAGAGTTGTAGTCTCCAAGCATCTTATAATAAGAATCAGGATGATTTATTGGATTAATATGGGCATATTTAACAGCATAGTTAATGCTTTTATCTTTTTGAATATCAGCTTCGTTTGTGAAGTAGATAAGTGATGAAATCAATGTAATTTCAAGTCCAAGATGTATATATCCTGCATTATGGTCATTACTTATTTGCCCCCAACCAGGTAGAATCACAGATTTAAGTGGAGAAAAGCTGTAACTATCGGCTAAAACAGGAAGAGTAAACATGATGAGTAACCCAATGATTAAGTATTTTTTAGAATTTATATCCATAACTAAGAGTAACTCCTCGATTTGTTAAATCAGGTTGAATATTAAGTGAGTGATTTTGAATAAAGCTTTTATTGTTTGAATTGGTAACAACAGCACTAGAAATTGCACTGTATAGGTGATTAACGATAATTGCACCAATTACAAAACTAGCATTCTGTTTATTCTTTTGTTTATTTGCTCGATATTTTTTGTATTTATTTAGATTTTTTTTAGATTCCCAGTTCCAAGCGTCATCATTTGATATACTATAGTTGTTAACAAACTCGTAATATCCATCTGTACCGTAGCCATAATAGTTCTGACCATTTAAGCGAACATTCTCATTATATTGACTGCTAGAAACATATAAAGCAAGCAGATCATAATAATGGCTACTGCTATTTATTGGAGTGCCAGTGATTTTATTAGCAAAGATTTTAGCAGAATTATTATAGTTATCGGATTGGTTGTTGAAATGAAAAAGAGTTGCTATTAAAGCAATTTCTCTAACTAAGGCAATTGAACCTTTTGAATAGTTGCGTGCATAGTAATCTCCACTTCCTGGGACAAGAGCAGACATTGCAAACGATAGTTTAGCAGAATGAATTTTATCAGCAGTTACTGATGTTATCGTAAGTATAATTAGAATTATAATTAATAGTTTTTTCACTTAAAACCTCTGAGTAAAGAAAATCATAGGAGTAAAAATATCATTTTTAGTAGTTGCAGCATAATTAAACTGGAAATTACTTTGGCTAATGTAGTTTAAATTGTGTTTTTTAACTGCTAAACCTGCATCAATAGCGGAAACTAAACGATTTGCAAGCATTCCATAAAGAAAGTAATTAGCCTGATCGTATACCTTTTGAGCATCTCTTCTCATCTGAATATATTCAGCCCGCATAGGAGTGCTAAGACCATTAGAAGGATCGTCAGGATAGTTGTCATTAGTAGGGTCATAACCCAATATTTTATGATCTATATCTTCAGCATCTGTGCTCCAATCAATTATTGGATCTACGTAACCATCACTTAGCTCTCCTTCTCCATTGTAAGCATATCTTTGATACCAATCAACCCAACCATAGAGATATTTATTATACTTCCCTACATCCTCATAGAAATGTTGAGTGTTTTTATCATCTAATCTAAAAAAAGAATTTTGTGGATTATTAGGATCATGATCATAGATATCACCAACATTTACGTCAGATACAAATCGTTGTACTTGTTCTTGAAATTCCCTATTGTATCTTGTTCCCTCATAAATTACATTTCCACTTACAGGATCAGTCAATGTTATAATTTCTCCATTAACATATTTTTCATAATCATTTTCTTGGTCAGACCCTTCTTTACGATAAGACATATAACTATAAATTAAAGCACCTTCGATAATAGGAAATATGTAGCCTACCCATCTTGAAGGATTAGCATAGATTGAACCCGCACCTGGAAACATTGCAGACATGGTTACTGCTAATCTAGCACTTTTCTTTTGATAGTTAACTTTTATAACACTGTTATCTAACTCTAAATCATCAATTAGTGGCTGAGCAACTAGATTTATGCCCAAAACTAGAATAATAATTAGTAATAGATATTTTTTCATTCTTTCTCCTATTTCGTAACAGCAAATTTAAATTTATATGTTGACTCAGCTTCAACTACACCAATATATATTCCAGAAGAAATGTTAGAAAAATCAATAGTTTTATCTACATGTTCTAACTTATTGGTTTCAATAATGATTTCTTTAATAAACTTTCCAGAAATATCAAATATTTTGAATGTTGCCTGATTTTTCAAATTAAAAATTCTCACTGTAGCTTGATTTTTTGCTACAGGATTAGGAAAAACATAAGCTGAAATCTTATTATTGGTTTCTTGATTATTATTTGTTTTTTGAATATATCTAAAGCTTCTGTTAATATTATGATTATCAGTTTCCCAAGATACTGGATTGTCAGATATCTTTTTATCTCTCCATTGAATAATTACTGACTGATCATATGTATTTAACTGATAGAAGTAACCTAAAGTATCAGTTTCTGACAGAGGTGCATAAGAAAATGTTCTTTTCTTACTTTGATCAGCTATTACTAATGCTGGATCAATCACATTTCTACCTACATCCCAACCAATATAACTATTGTTTTCAATTGGAAGGTAAATTGTCTTTCCAAAGTGGGAAACATCATCATTATTTAGATAACTATTATCGAAAATCATAATTTCATTATGTCCAGAAAACTCATAATTATGAAAGGTTCTTGGGAAATGTAATGGGAATGTTCCATCTAAATAATTAGCATAAACCTTGTTTCCTAAAGCAAATATCACATAAGGGCCTTCCTCATCAGCATCTAAAGCCAATTGTGTGCTTTGCTTTTCAAAAATATTGCTAACATTAGAATAATCATAGATTAACTTAATTTCATTTTGAAAATAGTAGTAGAGAGCATTATCATCAGTATAAAAAATCACATAATCGCGAATTCCTTCACTACCCTCCTGTTGATAACTCAAGATTACTGGTTTATTTGTAACTGTAGCGGGAAGCTCAACAGATGTATGATTTGGAAAGTCTTCTATTGTATCATCTGTGAAAAAATATAGGTTATTTTCTGAAGCAACAATATGATTTACCGCATAATCAAGTTCTTTGTTTTCAATAGTGTTAGTTTCAACATCGAACTTGACTTTTAACAACCTTTTATCCAACGGAACAAAGAACTTTTTTCCAAAAAATTGAGGTCTTGATTTTGGTGTTTCCTTTAACTCAAACTTGTAAGAAGCATCATTTCTTATTACCATCATTTCATGACCAGAAAAAATTACTAATTCTTCGTTATCATCATCATTAAAATCTACTTTTTGGATAGGGTAAGTGATATCATCTGATTCTAAAGCAGAATCATATTGAATAGTAGCAAAATCTTGAAAATCACTATCTGGAGCACTATAGTAATACAAATTTGCATCAGATTGGTGAATGATAGCTATATCAGTTAATTTAGAAATACCTTTGTAAAATGGAGATACTGCTAAATTCTTTCTATCAGATTTTATTGAAGTTGTTTTAGTAAGAATTGGAGAACCATAAGAAAATGTCATTAGACTATCTGACTGAGAAATATTATAAAGTCCTGAAGAGATAACATTTCCCGATGCTGTCGTTAATCGGGGGCTAGAAGTGGCATTGAGTTCGGTATTATGAATATCATCACTCCAGCCTGTAAAGAAATCATAACCATTACTATTCTCAAAAATTGGCATATGCTTAAAGTAATATTCGAAAGCTGTTCCTCTCCAATGATAGGCATAGACATTACCTATATCAGGAATTCCATCAGCTTCTATTATCTCAACACCACGTTGATCATAGTTAGTGTTGATGTAGTTACTATCAAAGTTTGAGATAAAATTGCCTTGAGAATCATAGCTTCCTTGATTGAAAAGAACATCCTCATTAACTTTCCAGACTAAAAGTCCGCCTCCAACTGCTTCACCGTTATCACTAATAAATGAAGGTAGAAGAAAATCGTATTCAAAAGTAGGAACATTATCATCATCATTATAAGCTGTTGGATAGAGAGCTATTCTTCCATCTAAATCAGTATATACTGCTGTACCACCATCTCCGTCAGGATCTACATTTCGGTTCTCAACTAAAATATATTCAGTTGGAGAAATTTGTAATTTATAAATGTAAGGGTCTTTAGAAAGATCATGTCTATTTTCCGAACAGGTAATTCTGATATTTTGCAGAACTGATAGATCTTCAATATCTTTTAATATACCTTCTTGACGAAAAACATCTTCAAACATCAATACTCTGGAAAATGCACCAGGAAGCCCTGGTATCAACCCCTCTATTGAGTAGGTTTTTCCATCATTTGAATTCAACATACCAACTTCAGAGCTACCACCTGAATCCATAATATCAAAAGTTCCAACCATAGGGTACGAACTATTAACAGCATAAAGATCTATTAAACCTAAAGAGTGCCCAAACTCATGAAACATGACCCCATTCAAAGCCCCATAGCCACTAACTTGGATCTCACCATCAAAACTATACTCTCTGATATCTTGTGTTATAGTCTCAGGAACATTGCAAGCGTAATCTATTGCATAAGAACCTTCATCAACTATGGCTTCCTTACCATCTCCAACTCTTATAAAAAAAGAGGGAATATCACTTGGAGTATCTGCTAGAACATCGTGTTGCCAGTCTGAACCAGCATGGATAATCATGTAGTGAGCATAGTCCGAAAAAACAATCTCAGGAGATTCTCTATCTGCTGTTTCGAATGCTTCTTTAAAATACTCTTCCATTTTGCTAACAAACTCTTCATTTGTAGCCCCTGGAGGATTATAGTATCCCATAGGTTGAGAAAGTGTGTAGCAAGATTTATCTTCAGCCTTAGGATAAATGTCCCATTCAAGATTAAAGTTGCGAAGACTGGCAGCATCATAATAGTATTTCATAGCTTCTGCCATTTTGTCAAAGAACTTTTGATTATGAGGCGGTTTTGCTAATTGGATTGGATAGTTATCAGGAATATCAAGTTGGAATTGACCATTTCCAGTGGTATTAGGATCATCAATAGTCTCTTCTTGGAATCCAACTAAAATTATTAAAAGTTTATTATAGCTTTTATCAGAAAACCGTGAAGAACTTCTTTTTTGAGAATCTTTTTTTATCGAGCTTAAATATTGTTCTGCAGGATGTTGTCTTTTTTTATCAAAATGATTCTCTTTATAATTCAGAGGTATTTTTTCAGAAAAGGCATACTGGGGAATGAGCCCCAGTAATACCCAAAGGGTTAATAGTCTTACTTTATTCATGAGATTATTTTTCTATGTTAAAATTCTAAGCTAAGTGAGAATAGCTTATTATAGTCTATCAAATCTCCAGCTTGTTGCATTGCAAAGTCAACAGACAATTTATATGTATTATTGAAGGTGTAATTTATACCTGCACCAAAAGAAGGACCTACTATTTCACCAGCAGAATCATTCACATAACCACCCCTTAGAGAAAGTAGTTTCATATATGTATATTCAACACCTGCATTATAAATATAGTCGTTGTCATTCCAATCGGTTACTAATCTAGTGATTAAGTTATCTTCATTAGCAAGAGGTTTATTAACATCAGCATTAATAATAACATCTGTTAAATCATCAGACCATGCTTTATATGAAAGTCCAGTTCTTATATTTAGAGATAGTGGGTCTTTTTGAGAATCATCAACATATGTAACATCTGGACCAAAGTTTTGCATTGTTAAGCCCCATGAAAGTTCACCAACATAAGGATTATCAATGTTTGTATAGGAGAGGATGTCTTTAGCTTTAACTCCAAAGTCAAAGGCAAAAGTCATACCAACACCTTTAGTGTCAGAAGCTCCAGTAGCAGGTCCTAGGTCGGAACGGATAAATTTAAAGTTAGTTCCAACTCCCCAACGCTCATCAATTTGATATCCATAAGTAAGAGCTATGGCTATATCATAACTACTGAAATCACCTAAAAAGTTTTGATCTTCATCAATTTGGGGTTGAGAACCAAGATTCATAAATTGGATAAAAAGCCCTACGTTACCAATTTCTGGATAATATTGATTCCAGCTTAAATATTCGTAATAAAGGTCATTAATACCTGATCCCTGGAACCAATTTGTGTGCATACCTGCGATTTGAGTTTTTCTATTAAAGGCCATAGCACCTGGATTCCAGTATGCTGCGTAAGCATCATCAGCTTGGGCTACAAAAGCTTCACCCATACCACTAGCACGTGAACCTGGAGCTATAAGCAAAAATAATAAAGCTCCTTCAGAAACAGCGGTTAAGGTTGTAGGAATTGCGATACAAATAATTAATATTGCAATTACTATCATATTTTTCATTTTAAACATTTATCCTCCAATGAATAATTTCTTAATTTTTTAGATACTAAGGACACATCTCATTGTTGACGTGTTGTCTCAACAATATAAGTGCAAAATAAAAATAGTCAAGATAAATAGCAATATTTTTCTGTATTTCTCCTAATAAGTTAATTATAATTATGGTGCCGAAGGCCGGACTCGAACCGGCACGAGCGTTCACTCGGAGGATTTTGAATCCACTGCGTCTACCAATTTCACCACTCCGGCACTTTTTCTTTTTTATTAGATCAAACATTTATGTCAAGTAAAAATCTTTCAAAGTCTAAAAAAAGGAGAATAACAAAAATAATATAGACAACTAATGTTCTATATTGCTAATATTTACAATCTTTAAATAATCTATCAATAATTCTATTGCTGTGTTAATTAGCCTTTTGTTATGTGCATTTCTTAAATCAATATAGATGGAAAAACCATCAGTTTCATCAATTTTAATCGGATAATTAGTATTACTGATAAACTTATAAATATTTTTACTTTTTGGTTTAATTTGTTTTGGATATTCCATTACTAATTTTTTATTTTTTATCTGGCATGATGTTAGTCCAATTCTTTCTGCTATAAATCTCATCTCAAAGTATTGAATTGCTTGAAGAGCTTCTTGAGGCATTTTTCCAAATCTATCTACTAATTCATCTTTAAGCTCTTCAAACTCTACTACTGAATTAAGTTCTTTCATTCTTCGATAAAGGTTAATTCTTTCTTTTTCGTCAGCAATATAAGTTTCTGGGAAATAGAAATCAACTCTTATTTTTAAAGCTTCTAAGTTTTCACGTTTT
>Ga0265294_10009808_pt1 | contig 10985 bp, 12 predicted proteins | sample MunlanPumphouse3_FD_192504 | JGI IMG/M metagenome (GOLD analysis project Ga0265294, IMG submission 192504) | Groundwater microbial communities from a municipal landfill in Southern Ontario, Canada - Pumphouse #3 | ecosystem: Environmental > Aquatic > Deep subsurface > Groundwater | place...
ATTTATTATATTGTTAATTCTATATCACTCAACAAATTTCACTGCAGTACCCCAGCATAGAACTTCAGCGGCTCCACCAACAACTGAAGCAGAAGAATAACGGATATTTATTACTGCATCCGCCCCTAAAGAAGTCGCTTCTTCAACCATTCTTTTTGTAGCGATAGCACGGGCCTCACTCATCATCTTATTATAATCCTTCAACTCTCCTCCTACCAACAATTTAAGCCCACTAAGAATATCTTTCCCAATATTCTTTGCCTGGATTGTACTTCCTTTTACCATTTGCAGGGTTTGGAGCTTCTTCCCAGTAATATAATCAGTATTTACTAAGATCATCATCTTTCTCCTTTTTGATTTCTTTAATTCTCTCAACAGCCACATAAAAAAGTGCGATTATTAATCCGATTATAAAAATTAAAATGAACACCGTAAAGATTGGAGGTAATGGAGAATTCTGGAATGCCCAATAATAAAAGAATCCAATAACAGAAAATGCTAATGTTAAAATGATTACTGTAATTATAACTGATAAATATTTCATATAAATCCGTTCTTTCTTGATATATAGCCATAATTTTGTGCCAATTATCTACTATACTATATAATATTAAAATTTATTCAAAAACTACTGCAAACATTATTCTACTTATATTTTTCCTTTACCTGATTTTTTTTAAAAGCTGAGAACTGACAACTAAAACTTATAGTATACCAATACCTGTTTTTATTGACTAATAGGTCGGTAAATAAGTTAATTGGCAAATTTGGCATTTTACCTTACATCTCGGATCTATCTTTACCAAATCCTAACTGCTAACTATTACCTACTCCTTACATTTATATCCAAAATTATTACATTATATTCTTAAGGCCATCGCATAACTATTTCCAGATGACCGGTGTTTTTATCTTCTTGTTCCTTTACAAACCAAAATCCTGCTTTCTCGTAAAATCGAATACTTTTTTGATTTTCTTTATATACATTTATAATCAGTTCCCTTCGTAATTCTTTTGCGGTTTGTAGCAATTTCATTCCAATTCCCTTACTTTGTTGACTTGGTGCAACAAAAATAGCAGCTAAAATATTTTCAGATAATGAGAAAAAACCGCAAATACCAGTCTTATTTTCATAAACATAAGACTCTGAGCTTGGTATATATGTATATTTCATATCCTTTATCTTTGAAACCCAATAATTGCTATCAATAAAATCATGGGAAATAATTGATGCTTCCAGCCAAATATTTAAAACTTGTTCCAGGTCACTTTTTTGAATTTTTCTTATCACTTGTGTAGTTTATTTACTCCTTTCAGGTATACATAAAAGAATTTAATTTATCAGGAAACCATATCAGATAAGAAAATTTAACAAAATTGTGATCCTTAACTAAAAATTATAAATAGTTAAATTTTAAATATGGATTCAAAAATCACTGGATATAAGTTATAAAAGGTATAAGTAAATAATTAATAATTGTGTTAAGCAGTTATCTCCATAACATATACCTTCCATTCCAGTTCTAATGTGGATAATTCCTTGTTGTAAATCTCCTGGCATTTTGAATTAAAATTGAGTCTGTTTGCTTCTACCAACATTTTTTTAAATTTTTCCATTCCATATTTATCTACAAGATAAGATACAAAAGAACCGCTAACCGGGTAGGTTATTAAAGTATCGAGAGAATTCCAGCTACTGACCATCTCACTTATAGCAGGAAGCTTATCTTCATCCATAAACTTTTTAGTCCATTGATGTAAATCTGTAATAGGATCAGATACAGCATGCCACACTCCATCCATTGTAACTGCTAAGCCTTCATTTAGAAATGTGGTTCCGGGTTTGCCTATTGCATTCCAGGTAATGACATGTGTTATTTCATGAGCAGAAGCTCCTTCAACTCCTATTGATTTGCCTTTTTCACTATATACCCCTAATACGACTTTTTGTCGGTTATAGGCTAAACCCTGCACATGATCCCATCCTGCGTCTTCCGGTGTTGGATAGATATAAATGGAAATTGTTTCATCAAACTGGACATTCAGCTGTTCCAGGATATATTGATAGGTTTCCTCCTGAACCCGGACAATATCGTCTAAATTTTCCTCAGCATAAGAATCAGCCCGATAATAAATATCAAAATGTTCAGTTTTCTCTAATTCCCAGTTACCTTCTGGATTAAACTGTCCTATCCCGGGAATTATGCTGCAGGAGGTTAATACTAAAAATACTGCTGGTAAAAACAACATATAAAGAATTGTCTTTAACTTAAAGTTAATCCTATTATAACTTCTATTAAACATAAAAACTCCCTGACAGTATTACTTACTGCTACTTTAATAAAGTTATTTTATCAAACTATATTAAAAAATTAAACCCTGGAATCTATAATTGTATTCTTAACCATTTTAGGGCAGGAATTACCCTTACTCCCTGCTTTTCCAGCTGTAAATTATATTTTGAGACAACCTTTTCTGCATTCTTGCAAAAGGTGCTATGCCCATCACTAATTAATGTTACAGAAATTCCCATATCTAACCCACCAAGACAGGCCGCATTAATACACCCATTAGAAACTAATCCTGTTATAATAGCCTCTTCTATCCTGTATTCCTCAAGCAAAGACAAAAAATGCTGTTCTCGAAAAACATTTATATTCCTCTTATTTACAATTTTATCCTCCTTGGATAAATGCAAAGCTTCATAAATTTTCCAACCATCAGTGTTTGCTTTTAAAAATGATTTATTGGAATGTTGAATAAAAAATACAGGTTTTTTATTCTTGTGAAAAAAATCTATTATACTATTTACATTATTTATTAGCTCATATTTATTAAACACATCCCTATTTAACAAACCTTCATTTTGCATATCAATTACCAGCAAAACCTGATGTTCTTTCATGTAATTATTACCTTTTTTAAATTAAATTTTATTATATTAAAATATATATTAAAATTCGTTCAAACAGTTTATCTAATTATTTTTATTATAATTTATCTGCCTCACATTCAACAATGAAAACATCCTGTATGATTTCTATTTTAAAATGCTTACTTATAGTAATAAATAAGACGCCTCGCAAAAAAAATTCCTTAAAACTGATTTGTAAATTTTTATCATTACGAAAAGTTGTACCGTCTGCAATTTTTCAGAGATAATGATTATGAATTACTTGGATTAATTGCTTTTAGAATAAAAAAAGCAGAGGTTATTTTACTAAAAATTTCTGAAAACCTGTAGAAAATTTTTGCTCGCCATCTGGTAGAATCCAAAAAGCTTCAACTCCCGATTTATTTTCAATTAATGCCAATCCTTCTTCCAAAGGCATATTATAAATGGCAGTAGCCAGTGCATCGGCTTCACCTGAATCTTCACATATTATTGTAACGGCAATAAAATAATCTGCCGGATATAATGTTTCGGGGTCAATTATATGATGATACTTTTTCCCATTCACTGTATAATATCGAATGTAATTCCCGCTGGTAACCAGGGATTGATCTGACAGATAGACTATATGTAAATTTGATTCAACACCAGGTGATTCAGGGTTCTGAATTCCAATATTCCAGGATTCTCCTTCCATGTTAAAATCTTTAGTGCCAATTATTTTTACATTTCCACCTACACTTATTAATCCGGAAGTAAATCCTCTATTTATAGCATTCCGGCTGGCTTGTTCTACTGCAAATCCTTTGGCAATTGCACCTACATCAAGACTCATCTCGGAGTCCTTGATGAATACTGTAGAGACTTCCTTATCAATAACAAGTTTATTTATATCTGTGTGCCTGGCTGCTTCTTCAAGTAAATCCATTTGGGGCAATTCGGAATTTTTTGGATCCTGTATTCCTCTTTCCCGATATTCATGCCAGATAGATAATACAGAACCCATGGCAACATTTACTTTTCCATTTGTCTGTTGATAGATATCTTTAGCAAACAAAAGCAAGTCTATAATTCGGCTGTCAATCTCGGATAGCTCTTCTCCGGCACTATCATTAATTATTTTTATATTAATAATATCCTCATATGAATTATATATATCATATAACTGGTGATATGCCTCTAAATCCTGATAGATCTGATTTACATGCTCTTGAAACTGTTCTTTACTATCCATATAGGCTACAATCTGTGTCACTGTATCAAATAAAGTAAGAAATTGGGCTTCATATCTTTTTTTCTCCGGTTTCTCACAGGCTGAAACACAAAAAATAAATATACTGATGATAACGGACAAAAATATTTTTATATAAATTTTTGTGCTGGTTTTATTTAAATATCGATTAAATTTTTTATTCATAAGATTTTTCCAAAATTTTTAAGTGAAATAGAAATAATTTGTCGTGAACTATGCTTTAATAACCTGGAATCTTATTGTGTATACAAAATGAGAGGCAGTTGTAAAACTCACCTCTCATTTTTATCTTCAAAAGAAACTAATATGTATTAATATTTTACTTTTATTTTGCTGAGTTATATGCCTTTTCAACTATCTCAATAAATGGTCCTATATGAATGGTTACCGAAGAGGCTAATTCAGATTCAGATGACCTTCCCTCTTCATCTAAAGAAATGCCTTTTACTTCTTCAATAGTTTTACCTATTATGTAATTTGCAAATGCTTCTGCCTGCTCATACCATTCTTTTCCTATAGATGAAGCAACTTTCATGCCATAGGAATCTCCCATTTCATTTTTAGTTTCCGGGTTAATTGACAAGTCACTGGTAATTTTTCCTTCCCGATTAAACTTAACATCTGACTGAGCAGCATCAATTATACAACTTGTAATAATCCCTTCATTATCAAAGGTTACCGCAGCTATGTTCGAATAGGCCTGGGCAGTTCCATCTGCTTCAGCAGTGGCATCTTCTGACATATCAATAGTTGTTATTAATCCAATTCCAAGTTTATCATTTGCTGCTGCACCAAGGTTTTCAACCTTATTAACTGCTTTTTCAATTGTTGTAATAAAATCAGAAATATGTATTGTTACTGAAGAGGTTAATTCAGATTCATTAGGTATGCCCTCTTCATTTAGGGAAATGCCTTTCACTTCTTCAATTGTCTTACCAATCACGTAATTGGAAAGAGCAGTGGCCTGTTCATGCCATTCTTTTCCTATGGATGAAGCAACTACCATTCCATAGTTTTCTCCCAATTCCTGTTTACCGACAAATACTTCATTTAGAGGGGTAAGAATTTCCCCGTCTTTTGAGAAATTTATTCGAGTCTGTGCTGAATCAATGGCACAATTTGTAATCCTGCTGTTCTCATCAACTGTCACTGCAACAATAATTGAATCAACCTGAGCAAGGCCATTATCCTCGCCTGCATCAGCTGAGTTTGCTATAGAAGTATCCACAGCTAAACCGATTTTTGCATTCCCGGCTTCCTGACTGAAAGCACCTGCCGGTAATATCAATAAAGCAGTAATAACTATATAGATTAGTGTCAATTTCTTCATTACCTTTTCCTCCTTTTTTTGGTAGTACTAAATAATACTAATACATTTTTAATTAGTATTTTAAATTAATATCAAATTATTATTAATTATACCAGTCTTTTTAGTGCAGGCAATAAAATCTTCAACATTGTTGCAGTTAGCAAACCTGTAATAATCCCTGCTACAAGCAGGACTGGCAAATAATACCATAGACTTATGCCCACATATATTATTGAAACTACGATAAATTGACCTATATTATGCGACACTGCGCCAATTATACTGACACCAATAATTGATATGTTCTGTTTCAGCAGAAACAAAATTAATAACATACAGGTAATAGACAGCAATCCCCCGGACAGGCTCAACGTGCTTGCTATAAAACCCCTGGTAAAAAAAACAAATATTGCTTTTAAAATTGCTATAAGATAAGCTTCTTTTGCTCCTAAAAAGAAAATTGCATACATTACAATAATGTTCGATAAACCAAACTTAACCCCCGGAACCACCATCGGCATAACCGGAAATATGCTTTCCACCAAAGAAAGAATGAGTGCAATGGCAAATAATAATCCCGTAAATATCATTACTTTCGTTTTGCTCATATTACCGGTTAAACGGTAAGCTTCATAATTTTCCATCTGCATCCCGATTCTCTTTAATTTCCAACTATTATATCTACATCCCGATTATTATAATCAGCGCTGACAATTTTTAACAACAAGCCATTGGGCAAACAGGCAGCAAATTGACCAGGTTTGCTTATCTTTCCTGTTTTTATACATAACTTATCCGGACAATCTGATTCTTCGAAACAAATGTTCCCATCTATAAACAGGTGAAATATTACATTCTCATTTTCTTTAACAGAAAATATCCTGTCAATGCCCTGATCTAAGGGTACTGTCTCAACTAATTCTGAGTAATGATAAATTTCAGCTCTTAACGGATTATTTGAAACTTGATTCTGATAGATTAGGTATGAGAAAAAACTGATTAACAGGATAAATAAGATTATAATAATATCATATTTTTTCATATAGCTAAATTGTTCCTGTTACTATAATAAACCGCTTAAAAATATCAAAAACACGTTGCTTCCCATAATGATTATATAATTTTTTATCGATAACGGGAATGTCCTTTCTTTATCTTGCAGTTTAAAAAATTGTTTGACATTTTTCTGAACAATAAAAAGAGTAAGTATGAATAGCAAAACAAGCGGGGGTAATATTTTTAAAAATACCATAAGTATTGTAGTGATATAAATTATATAGTATAACCAGGCAAATAAAAATAATGATTTCTTTCCAATATAATAAGGCAAGGTATAGCGTTTTACTTTGACATCTTTTTCCAAATCGCATATATTATTTGCCAGCATGATATTTGCAGTAGTACATACCGGTGCTGCAGATAACAAAATTATAGTTATGATGGGCATAATATTAAGACTAATAAATATGGATAAAGGTTCATAGTTTAGACCATATGTGAGATAGGTTCCTTCTGGCATATTAATATATAGCATTATGAAGGGAATAAAAAATCCATAGAACAAACCTGACAATATTTCTCCCAGTGGTAGTCTGGAAATAGGAATTGGACCGAATGTATAGAAGATGCCGGTTAGAAAACATAATCCTCCCAGGAAAAGCACCACAAGATCTGTCAGTATTGCCAGATATAACCCCAATAAAGTACTGATGCTTAACAGTAAGAATAATATTAATAAAGCAGTTTTTCGCTTGAATTGTAATTTTTGGTCATTGGTTTTAGTATCAATATAATTATTTATTGATGTTGTTGTAAGATCAAAAATAAACATTGAAGCAAAGAAAATTACAGTCAGTCTCCAATTAATCGGTTGCTGTATATAAAAAAGATATGCCAATGCTAAAAGGAAGGCAAATATACTGGTAATTTTTGTTTTTATTTCTATAAAACTTAGAAATCTATTTATCATTTTTTTACTCTAATATATTTTATAGATATATGTAATGTAAATTTTACTGTAGAAGCTAAAAAACACGATAGGCATTATCCAGCAATGATACTATCCTCTCTCTCTTTTGTTCGGTTATTTCTAATTCCTGAATTAACATTATGGCTTTTTTATAATATTTTCTGGCTAATTTTCTTGTATATAAAAGCCCACCGGATTTCTTTACTAATTTATTTATTTCAGACCTTGTCAGGATGTGGATTTTAGCTTTTTCTCTGACATTTTCAAAAACTTTAAATGTATGTATCAATGGTAATGTAATTACATCTTTTTCATAATCTGATTGTACAGGTTTTTTGGCTATTGTTTCGGTTGTTTCAAAATCCATACAATCATCAGTCAATTGAAAAATCATCCCAAGATAATGGCCAATTTTAGCATATTTTCTAATTTTAGTTTCATCTTCCTCTACCAGGGATGCTCCTGCATAAAAGGCAGTCTTGAACATACATGCAGTTTTCCCGGAAATAATCCTTAAATACTGAAAGACAGACAGGTTGTAATTGCCATTATTAATTTGCTGACGCAATTCTCCCAAACAAATATTTCCAACAAAATCCGGAATTTTTTTATCCAGATATTTTTCTTTGTCAGAAACTGCGGCAACCATCTTTAAAGCCACGCTTAACAGGTAATCTCCACAGATTACTGCAATCCTATTCCCGTATTTTTTCTGCAAGGTAACCTTTCCGCGTCGCATGTCAGATTTATCAATAACATCATCATGCACTAAAGTAGCAAGATGCAGAAGTTCTATTGCATTAGCAAGTATAACAGCATTGCTTAATACAAAACCCTGTTTATTCTCAGCACATATCAGGATAGATTTTGCTCTCATCAATTTACCGAAGCTCTTGCCTAAATGCATTGTATATTCCCGAATAATTTTTGGGGAAGCTGATAATATCTTATCTATCTCGTCTTTCAGAATATCAAGAGCTTCTTCATAACTATATTCAATTACAGTATCAGCCTGTTTAACACTATCAATCATTATAAATATACAACTTTCTTACAATTGGTATATTCTTCCACCATTTTTTCAGCCAGGGCATTACGTAATAATCCAGACCAAAGATTCTCCCTCCACCAATAAGCACTGCAATACCGGCAAATATCATCCAAAAATTATTCAGGTAAACACCGGTAGTACAGGTAAACATTAATAATAAAATCAGGGAAACACCTGCTGCAGGAAATGTAAATAAACCTCCGATTAAGGCTAATCCAATTGCTATTTCAGCTATCACAATTCCTGACTGCATAAAAATCTGAATAGTATCACCAGACAAAACAATATTATCAATAAACCAGTTGATAAGCGGAACATCAAGTTTTAAGGCAAAGTCACCTAAAGTTGACTCTATAAGTTCCTTGCCACTTACAAAATATACTTTAAATAATCCCAGTATGTTCCAGTTAATTATAGCAGTGCCAATACTCTGGACTGTCTCATTTGCTCCTGCAGCAGCTGTAGCTGAACTTGTGGCTTCAACAGCTTCTGAAGTAATCCCTAAAACTGAATTAAACCAATCAGTTGCTGATCCAAAAAAAGAAGTCAGCTTAGTCTCTGAAAACCAGCCCTCACTTACCTTTTTAACTCCCTCTAATATCCAGGCCAGACCAAGCCAGATTCTTAATGGAACAAGAAGAAAGCTGGGAGTGCGGTTTGAAAAGTGTCCTCCTACAAAACTCCTGCAATTTCGTATAGTAAAAAATTCGTGTTTAAGATAGCTGAATACTTTATTCCATCCTAATATCTGGGCAAAATACATAACATTGACAAAATGTTTGACAAACATGGCCAGGAATGATGGCAAATTAATCATAAAGTTTGGGAAACCAACACGGGCTAAACCATAACGTCCGCCAATAGATACCATAAATCCGTGAAACTTTGGTTTGTACTTTTTTAGATTCTCTTTACCGTTGATTAAGCAATGAATGTTATGGGAAGCTGCAGCTGCACTCTGTTCACAGTTTTCTACTACTTGTGGCACAGGCTTTTCCTCCCCTTCCGGTATATAAAGCATATTATCTCCAATAACAAATACGTTGTTATAATTTACTGAACGGAGATAGGCATCTGTTTTTATCCTGTTCCTGTTTCCGGATTCTAATACCTCAGCAGCTTTTCCGGCAATATCTGCACTTTCAACCCCGGCACCCCAGATTACTGTATTTGTATCATATTGGTTACATTGATTATTCTGAATAATCTGGATATAATCAGGACCTACTTCACAGACATTAGAGTTAAGAAATAAATTGACACCAAGCTTCTTAAGATACCTTTCAGCTTTTTCTGAGAGTTCTTCCGGCAGATTAGGTATTGTACGGCTTAAAATATCAACTATATTGATACTTACTTCATCATGGTCAATTTCAAATTTTTCAGTTATAATTGGTATATACTCAGCTAATTCACCGGCCATTTCTACCCCTGTGAAACCTGCACCGACTATAAAAAATGTGAGTACCTTTTTTCTCTCCTCTTTATCCCTTAAACGACTGGCTTTGCTAAATACATTCTGAATATGGTGTCTAATTGCTAACGCATCATCATAAGACCAAAGTTGGAAGGTATTTTCTGCAGCCCCCTTTACTCCAAAAAAAGTTGGCTTTGAACCGGCACTGAGAACTAAATAATCATAATCATATGTATTTTCCTCTCCAACTACTTGTTTTTTGTCAAAGTCAAAAGAATTTATATTATCCAGCTCAACTTTTACATTCCTTCCGGCAAATATCTTTTTTAAACTTGCCCTGATGCTTTCTTCATTCACCCGACTAGCCGCTACCTCATGCAGCTCAGTGAGCAATGCATGGTATGGATTTCTATCAATTATTGTGATAGAAACTTCGTTCTTATCTTTAAATTTTTTAGACAATTTTTTGGCAGTCAGGATTCCTGCATATCCTGCTCCAACAATAACTATCTTTTTCTTCATTTTATATACTCCTTAATTTTTTAGCTTTATAATGGTCTGCTTACATAAATATTTTTCAATAAACTAAAACAACCAACAGGTAAATATAATTAATGGACGAAATTTATATATTAATATCAATTATATTTTTCTTTTATAGCTTATTATGCGTAAAAACTCAAACAATTTTTCATATTAATGATCTCCTCCTAAAAATAGATGGATTATCCTTATTTTAAATAAATTTTAATAATTTTGATTTTACTAAATATACTACGAGTTTAGTTAAATTATTTTTATATTTTTTTATTATAAATTTGTTGCAGAAATATTATTGATTTGGTTATTATTGTAGATTCTATTCAAGTTTTATTATAATCCTGTAAAGTTAAACAGCTGGATTATTTATGTTATTATTTATTTTTAATATAAACAGAATGAATTAACGGACCGCTCATTTCCTTAACACGAAATATATAACTTTCAACTTCAACTTCCGGTGATTCTTCTTTTTCGGGTACGTATCCTAAGCTATCGATGATAAAACCACTCAAAGTATTATTTTCATCTGTGTCGATACTTATATTGAGAAA
>Ga0265294_10009809_pt1 | contig 10985 bp, 8 predicted proteins | sample MunlanPumphouse3_FD_192504 | JGI IMG/M metagenome (GOLD analysis project Ga0265294, IMG submission 192504) | Groundwater microbial communities from a municipal landfill in Southern Ontario, Canada - Pumphouse #3 | ecosystem: Environmental > Aquatic > Deep subsurface > Groundwater | place...
ATAAATCAAAAATGAGTAGTGATTTAAAAATTCCACATATGGGATGGAATAAAACAGTAAATAAAGATAATCCACTTTTTAAAAATCTACAAAACCCATATTTATATTTTGTACACTCTTATCATGTTATCACAGATGATAAATATACTATAGCAACAACAAACTATGGATATGATTTTGTAAGTGCTGTAAACAAAGATAATATTTTTGGATTTCAACCTCATCCTGAAAAGTCTCATAATAACGGACTTAAAATATTAGAAAACTTTATAAATTTACAATAAAAAAGGCTTTGTTCTCAAAGCCCTTTAGGTTTTTGCTACTTTTTAGGGGATTTTTCTCAAACAAAGTGCCAAAGGCACAAAAATCCCCGCTATAAAAAGTAGTAATTAAGAAAAAGTTCCTTTTAAATAGGAACTATTTAAAAGGAGAAATTATGGATATATTACCAGCGATTGATTTAAAAGATGGAAAAGCTGTAAGACTTAGCAAAGGAGTTATGGATAGTGCAAAAATCTACTCAGATGAACCATGGCAAGTTGCACTTAGATTTGAAGAGTTAGGAAGTAAGTGGGTTCATATTGTTGATTTAAATGGAGCATTTGAAGGAAAACCAGCCAATTTAGAGCAGATTAAAAAAATTAGAGAGAACTGTAATTTAAGAATTGAGCTTGGTGGTGGAATAAGAGATGAAAAAACTATTCAGATGTATTTAGAACTTGGAGTTGATAGATTAATTCTTGGCTCAATCGCTGTTAAAGATCCTCAATTTGTAAAAGATATGGCAAAAAAATATCCAATTGCTGTTGGAATTGATGCAATAAATGGAATGGTTGCAGTTGAGGGTTGGGCAGAAGTTTCAACAATGAAAGCTACCTCTTTGGCAAAAGAGTTTGCAAATGCTGGAGTTGAAGCAATTATTTGTACAGATATAAGCAAAGATGGTATGCTTTGTGGAGTTAATGTTGAATTTACAGAAGATATTGCACTTGCTAGCAATGTTTACACAATTGCAAGTGGTGGAGTTAAAGATATTGAAGATATCAAAAACTGTAAAGCAAATGGAAATATTGGTGGAGTAATTGTTGGAAAAGCATTTTATGAAGGTACTTTAGATTTAGAAGAGGCTTTTAAAATATTATAATTAAATAAAACTTTGGTACTATTTTACTTAAATGCTACAAAAGGAAAAAAATGAAGTCGAATACAAAAATAACTCTAATTATTTTTTCGATGGTTGTACTTTTAACTTCAATTATTGTTGTTTTAGTTGCAATTGGTTCTAGACAAATAGGATATGATGGAGTTAAAAAGAAAGCATATTTAACAGCTGATATAGTTAAAAACTCTCTTACTTCACATATGGTAAATGGAAATATGTCTCAAAGAGATGTATTTTTAGACAGTATTGGTCAATTAAAAAATGTACAATCTTTATGGTTAGTTAGAGCAAAAAGTGTTAGTGAACAGTTTGGAAATTCAAATTTAGCAAATGAAAATCCCAAAGATGATGTTGATTTAGAAGTTTTAAAAAGTGGAGTTGAAAAAATTGTAATAGAAGAGAGCTTATACACTGCAAATCTTAGAATTACAATTCCATATACAGCATCATCTTTAGATAAACCAAACTGTCTTAATTGCCACAATGCAAAAGAGGGAGAAGTTTTAGGAGCTATATCTTTAAGCTTTGATATAAGCGAAGATAGAGGCTCAAATGTTATGGTTTTACTTTATATTATTGGAACTATATCTATTTTCTTAATAATTTTCTTAATATTTATTAGAAAAAGGATAACTCCATATACAAACTCTTTTGATTCACTATCTTATGTATTAAAAAGAGTTCATGAAGGAGATTATTCTATTAGAGCAAAAGCTGGTGTTTTAAAAGAAGATAAAGAAGTTTCAAATTGGCTAAATGAATTAATTGAAAAACTTGAAACGGTTTTAACTGGAATTGAAAAAAATTTAACATCATTTGTTCATAATAGAACATCCAATGTAAATCATGATAAATTAATTACAGCAAAAGAGATTATTGAAGATATTAGTGAAATTTATCACTATAAGAAAACTATTGAAAATGATTTAACTATTGATGATATTTATCATAGATTAATTTTAGTTTTAAAAGATAAACTAGAAATAGATTGTTTCATAATTTTTGAGACTGATTTAATAAAAGATGAAAGAAAAACAATATATACAACAAATGGTGCTATAGCTTGTTGTGATTTAAAACAAAATATTAAAGAGCTTTGTAGAGCTGAGAGAATAAATAGTATTGTAGCTTCTGAAAACTTCCCAGAAATTTGTAGAGTTGCAAAATGTAAAGCCGATGAAAACTATATTTGTATTCCATTTTATGTAAATGAACAAAAAAATATTGCAATACATATTGTTTCAAAATCTAAAGAAGAACTAAATAGTTTAAAATACAAAATTGGAATTATTAAAAAATATCTTGAAGAGACAAAACCAATTTTAGAAAGTAAAATTTTAATGGAAGCATTAAAAGAGAAAAATCTTACAGATTCTCTAACAGGACTTTACAATAGAAAATATCTTGATGAGATTGTAGAAAAACAATTAGCACTTGATGTAAAAAATGGTTCAATTTATGCAATTATGTTTTTAGATATTGATTACTTTAAAATGGTAAATGATACATATGGACATGATATTGGCGATGATATTTTAAGAAAACTTGCAATTACTATGAAAAAATCAATAGGAGCAAATGAGACTTTGGTTAGATATGGTGGTGAAGAGTTTTTAATCTTAATGAAAAATGCAACTCAAGAGAGCACAAAAAAATTAGCAGATAAAATAAATGCTGATTTCTCAAAAATTATATTTAACTATGGAGGAGATAGTTTCTCAAAAACTGTAAGTATTGGTTACTCTTTCTTCCCAACAGATACTGATCAGTTCTGGAAATGTATAAAATATGCTGATATATCTTTATATGAAGCAAAAGCAACTGGAAGAAATAAGGTTGTTAAATTCTCAAAAGAGATTTTGAAAAATGGAGATAAAATAGACTATTAAATTCTAATAAATTAGAATAATTTAAACTAGAGTATAAAAGATTATTTATACTCTAGACTCTCTATAACTAACTTTTTATTTGTAAATGGATTTATAATAGCTTCAATCTCTTCAATTTTATACTTTAAAGGAAAAGCTATTTTTGAATTTGTTGCTGTTGTTTCCAAAATATAGTATCTTTTATTATTTACATACAATGCTTTTTTATTTAAATTTATATCTTCAAGATTTATTATCACAAAAATATGATTTGGAACAAGTACAAAATATGCTTCATAATCTTTAACTTTCAAAAGTGAAATAAGTAAATTTGACTTATCATCACAATCACCAAAGTTTTGTTCAACTACTTTTTTTGGACTTTTTGCAATACTTTCATTTATCTTATATGGAATTTGTGTAACAAAATCTAGCATATTTTGAACTTCACAAATAGGCTCTTCTTTACAATCTTTTGTTAAAAAAACTGCTAATTTTTTTGTATAGTCATCAATTCTTACTTGATTTACATATGTAGAATCTCCAATATCTGTAAACTGGTTTTTAACTATAAAAAAAGAGCTATAAATCATATAAAAAAGGTTTATTAAAAATATTATAGATATTAAAAATGATAAGTTTCTTAAAATTTTATTCTGAATAAACAACTATAATCCTAAAAAACTTTTTATTCCATCAAATATTAGTTGAGCAGATAATGCGGCCAAAAAAAGTCCTGTAATTTTTGATAGAATCAAAAGACCATTTTTTCCAATAAATCTCTCTATTAAACTAGATAAATAAAGCATAGAACCTATTAATAAAATTGCACAAAGAAGAGCTAAACTTCCAATAACTAGTTTTGAAAAGCTATTAAATTCAACTCCCATTACTAATAAAACTCCAATAGTTCCAGGCCCAATAGTAATAGGTAAAGCCAAAGGAACAACTGCTAAATCAGATAAATTTGTATCTGTTGGTTTTTGTCCATCTTTATTGCCATAAATTAACCCAACAGCTGTTAAAAATAGCAAAGCTCCAGCACCTATTTTAAACGCATCCAAAGTTATACCAAAAACTTTAAAAATATATTCTCCAAAAAAGAGTAAAACTAAAGATATAACAACAACAGATAAAGTTACTTTAATTGCTAACTTTCTTTTCTCAATAATTGTAGCATCATTTGTGATAGTCAAAAAAACTGTAAGCACAAAAAATGGTGTCATAATAAAAAACATTTTAATAAAAGTTGAAATAAAAAAATCCATAATTTTTCCTAAAGTAAGCTAATTTTGGCTTATTCTAGCTTTTATATTTTGAAAAAGTGGTTAATTCTTAAATGAGCTAAAAACAAATTAAAAACTACAAATATTTAACTTTGAAATTTACAAAGTAAATCTTCAAAGAAAAAATCCAAAAGGAATAGCGATAAGATTTTCGCTAAACTCCATAATCATATCACCATTGTAAAAAACAATACCTAAGCACTCTTTTTCATATCTATTTTGAAAATCTATAATATGTTTAAAATCATCTTTTTTTACACTACTACTTTGCTTTACTTCAATAGCTAAATAGATATTTTCAATCTCAATTAAAAAATCTATCTCTTTTTTATCAGAAGTTCTATAATGATAAATTTGATAACTCTTTTGTAAATATTCTAAGTGCTTTTGAAGTTCACAAAAAACATAAGTTTCAAAAATCTGCCCACTATATTTAGAGTTTAGAAGCTGTTCTTTTGAGCTTATATTTAATAAACTACATAAAACTCCTGTATCATTTATAAAAACTTTTGGTGATTTTATAAACTGTTTTCCAATATTTGAAAAATATGGTTTCAAAAGTGTTGCTTGATATATTTTTGTAATAATTGAAATATAGTTATCAGTTGTTATATCTTTTATCCCTATATCAACGCTTAAATTTGATTTATTTAGAATTGTGGCACTTCTTGAAGCCAAAATATAGACAAACTTTATAAAGCTATCAATATTTCTAATATCTGCTAAATCTCTAGCATCTCTTTCTATATAAGTTGCAATATATGATTTAAACCAAAGATCTTTTTGTAAGCCTTTTAGATACAAGATTTCAGGATAACCACCATCTAAAATATGCTCACATAACTCCTCAAAATAGTTTTTTTTGATATTTTTAAAATCTTTAATTAAAAGCTTTTCTATAATATTTTCATCTGGTTTATCATTTTTCTCTTTTGAACTAAGAGGTAAAAGTTTCAGTTCACAAAGTCTTCCTGCAAGGCTATCTTTACTATCTTTATGGTCTAAAACATTGCTACTTCCAGTTAATAGAAAACTTCCATTTTTTCTATTTGTATCAATTTGGATTTTTATATATTCCAAAATTGTAGGAACTTTTTGTATTTCATCAATACAAATTGGAAGTTCAAGATTTTTTAAAAAAGCTTTTGGATTCTCTTTTGCATAAAGTCTTAATTCTCCATCATCAAAAGTTATATAGTTTTTAAATTTTTCTATTGCTAAAGTAGATTTTCCAACTTGTCTTGAACCATTTAATAAAACAACGGGAAAAGTATCAAGTGCTAGATTTAAGATATTTTCTAAACTTCTTTTTTTCATTTTTACCACCATAGGGTTAATATTTTTACTACTATACTATATAAAATCTTAAAATTTACTCTTCAATCATAGTGTAGTGAAGTTCTAGCCCTTTTGAAGTTGCCACAAAACCATTTACATTTATTTTACCCTCATGAACCATTTTATGATGAAGCTTACAAAGTGGGATTAGATTATATTTATGATTTGCATTGATATGTCCTATAAATCCATCTTTATTTGCTTTTTTTTGTTCTTGTATATGATGAACTTCATCACAAGCACGACCACATATTATACAAGTACTTGTGTATAAATTTGTATTATATTTAGAACTATTCTTTTGTGATATTCTTTCAACTTTTGTATAGTCATCTGCTAATCTTTTTCGTATATCATTTGCAACATTTAAAAACTCTCTATCAATATGCAAAGATTTTGCAAACTCCAAACCATATATAGATGAACCACTTCCAAAAGCTAATTTTCTATCAAAAATTAATTTATCTTCATCATCTTTATACATAACAGATAGATGAAGACAAATAATATTTTTTAATTTCTCAATCTCAGGAATTTGTGGTAGTTGATGTAAATGTGTAGCAAAAACAAAAAGTGATTCAAGACGTGCAAGTTTTAAAATAGCACTTGCAACAATACTAAGACCACTTAAAGTCTCTGTACTGTGACTTATCTCATCTCCCAAAATTAGAGATTTTTTACTAGCACGATTAAAGATATTTTTTAAATCCATCATCTCAACTGCAAAACTTGATAATCCTTTTGAAATATTATCAGCACCACTAATTCTTGTAAAGATTGAGTCAAATATTGAAAATCTCATAGATTTACAAGGTACAAAAAAACCTGCTTGAGCTAAAATAACACTTATTCCAATAGCTTTCATTAAAGAAGATTTTCCAGAGCTATTTATTCCAAAAAGTAATACTCCATGCATTTTATTACTTTGAAGATTTATAGGATTTGAGTTTTTTACTATAATATTATCTTCATACTCTTTACTAACTAAGCTTAGTTCTCCTAGAACAATGTCATTTGTAACATAAACTCCCCTATCCTCATTTGCTTCAATTATAGGATGCCTTAAATCTATAAGTTCTAAAAAATTCTCATCATCTTTTGTTTTTACAATTTTTGGGCAAGTGTAATTATATTTTTTACTAGTTTTTATATTTGAAACAGTTAAATCAACTTCAGCTATAAATACAACTAATTCACTTAAAAGTTTTGCAAAGTTTTTCTCAAATTCAAGAAGTTTCTCTTTAAATACAAGTTTATTTATCTCAACTATTTTTTTAAGATTATGAACATATTTATCTGAAATATCATCAGTTAAAGAGCAAGATATTTTTACACTATTTGTTTGAGTTTTTATAGAAAAATCTTTAAAAAGTAGAAGTTTATCATCAATGATAAGATGAGATTTTAAAAGTTCATCTTTTACAAGATTATATCTATTTTTTGTTATTGAGATATAAAATCCTTCTTTATCAAGCCTATTAATTGTTACAAAACTTTTTTCATCTGATTTAAAAAAAGATAGAATATGATTTTTAAAAATTTCTAATTTATCCAAAAGTAGTTTATTTTCTCTATTTAAATCATCAATTTGAAGATTTACTCCACTTGTTATCATATTTTCATCTACATCTTTAAGCATAAATCTTCCACTTATACTTAAATCAAAAGTCGAGTTAATAGATGCTAAAAAAGAGTTTATCTCATCACTACTACAAGGAGGAGTTATAAATTTATAACTCTCCATAAATTTTACAATCTCTTTTATGCTTACTAAAGAGTCATACAAATAGTTCAACTCAAAAGGATGCAGTCTTGATAGCTTTATTCTTCTTGTAAGCCTTTCTATATCATAAATACTTGCTAATTCATTCTCTATTGGAGAGTGAAAATCATACAACTCTTTAGATAAATTGTATCTTCTTAAAAGCTCTTTTGAGTCTTTTATTGGATTTGTAATCCTCTCTTTTAAAAGTCTTTTTCCCATAGCAGTTGAAGTGTTATTTATTAATCTTATTAGACTTAAATTATGCGTAGTATCTATAATATTTAACTGCTCTAAAGCATTGTTTCCAATATATATGTATCTACTAACATCTAATTTTATTGGGTTTGAGAGTTTTTGAATAATTGAGCTATCATGAGCTATTACAAAGTCTATTAAAACTGCCAATGCTTCACTAGAAAGTGGACATCTTTCCATATCTAAATGCTCTATTGGAGTTAGAAGTGACTCAATGCTAAAAACATTTTTAAAAAGTTCATTTTGATATGTAATTTTTGGTCTAAAGTTTCTTAAATGAAAACTTTTTAAATTTAACTCCAAATAGTCTATTATCTCTTTTTGATTAATATTTTTATCTACAAGGGTAACTATAATTTCACTAGTTTTGTGCATATTCATATAATTAAAGACTTCATCAAGTGCAAAAAATTTATCTTCATTCGTTCCAAAAACTTCGTTGTAATAACACTTTGCTGTTGTTACATCAATAGCACTATATCCTATTAAGTAATTTCCTCTTATTTGGTCAATTACTATTGAAGTTATAAAATTATCATCTTGTTCTACTACAAAATCAAAGTTTGTACCAGGACTTACAATAACATCTAGGTACCTGCTAACATTTGGAGGAGTTCCTTTTTGTCTTATTATTGCTATTGTATATTTTTGCTCAGCAATAATACGCGCTAGATGTTTTTCAAATGAAATTGCTGGAACTCCAGCCATAATTGGATTCTCTTTTGAGTTTTCAAGTATTGATTTATTTTTTCTTGTTAATTGAATATTTAAAAGTTCTGCTATCTCTTTTGCTTTACCTATCTTCTCTTTTTCATTATTTACTTCATAAACTTCAAAAAAAGTTCCAATTTCCATAAGAACTAGAGCATTTTCACCATATTTTTTATCAAATAACTCTTGTATCTTAAAATATGTGATAGTTAGAAGTTCATTTCTATTTTCTAAAAGAGCTGTTACTTCTTCTCTCACTATTTTCGCACTCCTGTCCAATCTCTAATTTTTTCTCTCTCTTCTTTTGAAAGTTCTGCTTCAATATGAGCCCACGTATAAGCTGGAAGAGGCATTGATGAGTGAGCTGTTCTGTAAATTGCTTTTAATTTTTCATTCTTTTGTGTTTGAGTATATTTTTCCCAATTTGAAAAATTCAAAGCATTTACCCCCTCATTTGTATGATTTGCAACAACCCAAGAAAAAGGTGCAACATTTGAGTACCAAGGATAATTAATCTTATTTGAGTGGCAATCATAACAAGCTCTTACAAATATCTCTTTTATATCACTTGGTAAAACTATCTCATATGTTTCATCATCACTATATTGTACTTTTTCGGGTCTTATAAACTGCATCAATAGAAAAACTGCAAAACAAATTATCAAAGCTCTTTTCATTTTTAAAATACCATCTCATATAATCTTTTTATTTCACTATTAAAAATATCTAAACTAATATTTCTACCATATCTTTTAAACTCTTTTCCTTCAAAAAAAACCAAAATAGTTGGACTTGAAAAAATATTAAAAAAAGATGCAATATCTAAATTTTGATTACTATTTATATAATATTGCTTAATTTGTGAAAATTTTTTAGAAATTTCATCTTCTATTTTTGGTTTTAAAACTTGACAAACACCACAGTTTGTAGCTCCAAAATATAGCATTACAGCTTTAGAAGTTTTTAAAATCTCTAAAATTTCTTCTTTCTTGTTTATTTCTATCATAATTAAAAAAAGATAGGATAAATCCTATCTTTTTATACCTGATGCCCACAATTTTTTGTAAGTCTATTTTTTTGAGATAAATATGAATTTAAAGCACCCAAATATGCATTTGCTGTTGCTTGCATTGTATCAATACTCAAACCATGACCAACAAAAGATGTACTGTTTTCAAAGCAAACTCTAGTTGTTACTTTTGCTAGAGAATCTTTTCCTTCACTTACAGATATAACTTTATAATCTTTTAATTCACCAGAATAACCTGTGATTCTATCTATTGTTTTAAAAATAGCATCCATAGTTCCATCACCCAAACCTGCATCTTTTATAATATCATCTTTATATTTTATAGACACAGCAGCCATTGGCATTCCACTTGAACAATCACTTATTTGTAATCCTACTAATTCATATATTCTATCGTGGTTTAAAGCCTCATCAGTGATTAACATTCTAACATCATCATCTGTTATATCTTTTTTCTTATCTGCTAAAGTTTTAAATCTTTCAAATGCTGCATTTAACTCATCATCACTAACACTATCAAAACCTAATTGTGTAATCTTATCTTTAAATGCTGCTCGACCTGAATGTTTTCCTAAAATCAATGTGCTATCTTTAATAACTCCAACATCCTCTGGTCTCATAATTTCATAAGTCTCTTGATGTTTTAAAACACCATCTTGATGAATTCCACTTTCATGTGCAAAAGCATTTTTTCCAACTATTGCTTTATTTTGTTGTGGTTCAACACCTGTAATAGTTGCAACTAATCTTGAAGTTGCATAAATTTCAGGTGTATTTATAGTTGTATATAAATCTCCAAATACATCTTTTCGCACTTTTATAGCCATAACAGCTTCTTCTAAAGCAGAGTTTCCAGCACGCTCACCTAAACCATTTATTGTAACTTCAATTTGTCTAGCTCCATTTACTACGGCAGCTAATGTATTTGCAGTTGCAAGTCCTAAATCGTTGTGATTATGAACAGAGATAATTGCTCTATCTTTCGCAAATTCACTTAACTCTTTAACCATGGCACCCAACTCTGTTGGTAATCTATATCCAACAGTATCTGGTAAGTTAATTGTTCTAGCACCTGCACTTATAACTGCATCCATAACTTCTTTCATAAAAGGTATTTCACTTCTTCCTGCATCTTCTAAAGAAAACTCAACATCATCTACAAAAGTTCTAGCATACTCTACTGCATGAACAGCTCTTTTTATAACTTCATCTGGACTCATTTTTAATTTATATTTCATATGAATAGGACTTGTAGCTATAAATGTATGAATTCTATGTTTTAAAGCATGAGAAACAGCCATACCAGCTTGTTTTATATCATTTTCGATAGCACGACTTAACGAACAAATACTAGCATTTTTTATAGTTTTTGCTATTTGACTAACTGCATCAAAATCTCCAGGACTAGCAGCTGCAAATCCAGCTTCAATAACATCAACTCCTAATTTTTCTAACTGTAAAGCAACTCTTAATTTCTCTTCTGTGTTCATAGAACAACCAGGGCTTTGCTCTCCATCTCTTAAAGTAGTATCAAATACAATAATTTTATTTTTATCCATAATATTTACCT
>Ga0265294_10009810_pt1 | contig 10984 bp, 10 predicted proteins | sample MunlanPumphouse3_FD_192504 | JGI IMG/M metagenome (GOLD analysis project Ga0265294, IMG submission 192504) | Groundwater microbial communities from a municipal landfill in Southern Ontario, Canada - Pumphouse #3 | ecosystem: Environmental > Aquatic > Deep subsurface > Groundwater | place...
CAAGGTGTTTGAGAAGCATCTGGAAATGGCTGTTGAACGTAATGAACTACTCCTGATTCATACACCTCACCTGGAAGACAAGCTGAAAGGCACGAGGATTATTATGGATATGATCCTTTCCGAGCCTGGACTCGACCCTTCCCGTGTGCTTATCGATCATGCCGAGGAACATACCATCAAGGAAATAAAGGATAATGGTTTCTGGTTCGGTCTTACCCTCTATCCGAATTCCAAGGGGAGCCCTGAACGGGCTATTGACGCCGTTGAAATCTATGGTACTGATAGAATCTGCATCAACTCCTCTGCCGACTGGAGCGTAAGCGATCCTCTGTCGGTGCTGAAATGCGCCAACGAAATGCGGCGGCGAGGGCATCCGGAGGAGTCTATCAACAAGGTGTTTTACGACAATCCCAAAAAATTTCTCAGCCAATGTCCAAAATTCCAGGCCGTTTAATCACCTACTGCACCAACATCCATCCCGGCGAAACATGGGAAAAGACCTTTTCAGCACTGAAGATGTATATCCCAGTAGTCAAGGCAGCTGTTGCGCCCTGCCATTCTTTCCCCATCGGCCTGAGACTTTCCAACCGTGCGGCAACGGAGCTAACTGACGAAAAAAACAGGGCATTCACGGCATGGCTGAATGAGCAGGACTGTTTCATTCCCACCATCAACGGCTTTCCCTTCGGTTCATTCCACCAGGAACGTATCAAAGAGCAAGTTTACCTGCCGGATTGGCAGAGCCATGAACGGGCCGACTATACCATCCGCCTTGCCCGCCTTCTTGCGAGTTGGCTCCCTGAAGGGGTGACAGGTTCCATCTCCACCGTGCCGTTAGGTTTCAAGAGCATCAACGGTATCAATGACTTCCGGGTATTCCAAAGAGAGTTGGAGTCTGTGCTGTCACATCTCAAGAGGATATTCGATGAAACCGGCAAGACGATCATGCTCGCCCTTGAACCTGAGCCGGGTTGCCTCCTGGAAACGACTGAAGAGGTTTGCTGTTTTTTCGACTCGATCACTCTCCCTGCAAGACTTATGGAATATCTGGGCATCTGCTATGACTGTTGTCACCAGGCAGTGGAGTTCGAAGATCCGGCAAACTCCCTGAACCGTCTTGTCGCAACGGGTATTCCGATCGCAAAGGTTCAGGTTTCTTCCGCACTTCAGGTCAGCGGAACAGATTCTGCTCAGTTGATGGCTTTCAACGAGCCATGTTACCTCCATCAGGTTGTTGTGCGGCTTCAGGATGGCAAACTGCTCAGATACAAGGATCTGCCGGATGCGATCTCCTGCCATGAATCTGATCAGCGGGACGAATGGCGCTGTCACTTCCATCTGCCCATATTTCATTCATCTACAAGAAATATTGGTACGACCCAGGGATTTCTGACCGGTATTCTTCCGCTGATTCCGAAAAACGTGCTCTTGGAAGTCGAGACCTACACTTGGGACATCTTGCCTGCAGAGCTGCATTGCGGGAATGTGACCAACTCAATCATCAGGGAAATCCAATGGCTGAAGGAGCAGTTGCATGCATAGAACGGTTCTGCTTAACGTTGTTGGACTCACACGCTCGTTGCTTGGCACTCCGCTGACCCCGCATCTAAATACGCTTCTGACAGGCTGTGTGCCTGTCCGGTCCATACTCCCGGCAGTTACCTGTTCGGTGCAGTCAACCTACCTGACCGGAAAAATGCCTGCGGAGCATGGGATTGTCGGTAATGGCTGGTATTGCCGTGAATTGGGGGAGGTTCTTTTCTGGCGTCAGTCGAACCAACTGGTGCAGGGCGAGAAGATCTGGCATGAGGCGCGGCGCAGGAACCCTGAGTTTACCGTAGCCAACACCTTCTGGTGGTATGCCATGAACAGCGATGTCAACTGGGCTGTTACTCCCCGACCGCTATACTGCGCCGATGGAAGGAAACTCCCTGACTGTTACACCGTACCCCTGGAACTCCGCGACCACTTCAACCTGGAATTTGGACAGTTTCCCCTCTTCAAGTTCTGGGGTCCGGCAACCTCCATTGAGTCCAGCGAATGGATCGGCAAAGCGGCCATGGCCATTGAGGAAGTAAATCAACCGACGCTCCAACTGGTCTACCTCCCGCACCTGGATTACTGCCTGCAGAAGGTAGGTCCCAAAGGGGATATCAGCAAGGATCTGCAGGAGATCGATTCTCTCTGCGGAAGACTCATGGGCTTCTTCCGAAACAAGGGGCGCCGGGTGGTGGTACTGTCCGAGTATGGAATCACCCAGGTCTCCCGGCCCATCCATCCGAACCGTCTGCTAAGGGGGGCGGGATTCCTCTCACTGAAGGTAGATCTCGGGAAAGAATATCTCGATCTCTACACCAGCCGGGCCTTTGCCGTTGCCGACCACCAGACGGCTCATGTCTACATTCGTGACCGCCGGGATATACCTGCTGTGAGAGATCTTTTTTCTCGGATCACAGGCATTGAACAGGTTCTGGGGCCGGAAGGAAAACGAGAGTCCGGGTTGGATCATGAGAGGGCAGGAGAAATTGTACTGGTTTCAGCTGCGGACAGTTGGTTCACCTATTACTGGTGGGAAGATGATTCAAAGGCCCCTGATTACGCCCGGACAGTCAATATCCACGCCAAACCGGGATATGATCCCTGCGAATTGTTTCTTGACCCCGCAATTGCCTTCCCTAAAGCAAAGATAGGTTGGACATTGGCAAAAAAGATTCTAGGGTTCCGTTATCTGATGGATCTGATCCCTCTTGATGCGGCACTTGTAAAAGGCTCCCACGGTCGAATCAATGACGATCCCGAAGAAGGGCCTCTCTTTATGACCAGTGAACCACGCTTTATCAACTCCGGCGCCATCATGGCCACCGATGTTTATGCTCTGCTGCTTGACCATATATTCAGGGAATAACTGTGGGAATTGGAAAGACCATCAAGAATTATCTTGAACTCTGTAGAATCACTAACCTACCGAGTATCTGGACCAACGTCCTCTGCGCTGCTATCCTGGCAACCGGGCAGTATTCCTGGGAAGGGTATCTGATTCCGGCACTGGCTCTCTCATGCTATTACCTCGCAGGCATGTGTCTGAATGATCTCTGCGACGCGGCATACGATGGTATCCATCGCCCCTCCCGTCCCATACCTTCGGGCAGAGTATCACTGCGCGGCGCCTGGATACTGATAATCTTGCTTTTCGCTACCGGTACTTTAGCGCTTCTGGGAACTTCCTTCAGGCAGGGGTTGTTTGCCGCATTGCTGCTCATAACAATAATCGTTTGGTATGACCTTTACCACAAGCAGAATCCATTCAGCGTCCTGCTAATGGCATCCTGTCGCTTTCTCGTCTTTGCGGTTACATCTCTGGCATTGACTGGCAAGATGGCTACAGCGGTAATTGTCGCAGGAGGGATTCAGTTTGCATATGTTGTTTGCTTGAGCATTGTTGCCCGCTACGAGAACAGCAGGCAAGCGCCTTTTCCAATTCCGGTCATTCCTCTGATGCTGGCCGGGATTCCCCTGCTGGATGGCATAATACTGACGGTTTTCGTACACCCCTCATGGATTTTAGCGGGTATAGGCGGGGCAATGCTTATGTTTGCGGGGCAAAAATACTTCAGGGGGGATTGAACGAGATTCCCCTTTGCATTTTAAAATGGGGTGATGTATAAAACGCATTTGCATTTCAATTACTCATGGAGATTCCATGGTTCAGGCATTAGGCCATACAACAATCAATTTTGTACGCGAACTGGGAAGACTGGGGTGGTTTTTGGCCTACTCCTTCTATATGACCGTCCGTCGTCCCTGCAGCCTATTGTACATCCTCAAACAGATCAAGTTCATCGGCGCCAAATCACTGTTCGTCATCTTCCTGACCGCAGCCTTTACCGGGATGGTACTCGGTTTGCAGGGATACTACACCCTGACCAAGTTCGGCTCGGAGGGGATGCTGGGCACGGCCGTGGCTTTATCGCTGATCCGCGAACTGGGACCGGTTCTCACTGCCCTGATGGTTACCGGCAGGGCCGGCAGCGCAATCACGGCTGAGATAGGTATCATGCGCATCAGCGAACAGATCGATGCGCTGGAAACCATGGCGTTGGATCCCTTCAAATACCTGATCACCCCCAAACTCATTGCCGCCATGATCGCCCTGCCGCTGTTATGCGCTATTTTCGACGTGGTTGGCATTTACGGTGGCTGGCTGGTTGGGGTCAAGCTGTTGGGCGTCAATCCCGGGGCCTATTTCTACGAAATGGAAAAAGCAGTGGTCTGGCGGGATGTCTCCTCAGGCATTGCCAAGTCCTTCTCATTCGGGATAATCATCGCCTGGATCGGCTGTTACAAAGGGTATTTTGCCGGTCATGGCGCCGAAGGAGTTTCGCGGGCCACGACCGAATCCGTTGTATTGACATCCGTGCTGGTTTTGGTGTGGGATTATTTCCTGACCTCGGTGTTGCTGTAGATGATCCGCCTGATCGACGTGCATAAGTCTTTTGGCGCCCAAACGGTACTCAACGGACTGAACCTGATGATCCCTGCCGGTCAGATCACCGCCATCATCGGGCCCAGCGGCGAAGGCAAGAGCGTCCTGATCAAACACATGATAGGTCTGATGCAGCCCGACAGCGGTCGGATTGAGGTGGATGGCGAAAGTATCGTGGGTATCCGGCGCTCAAAACTGAATCAGATTCGTGAAAAATTCGGCATGCTTTTTCAGAATGCGGCTTTGTTCGACTCCATGAACGTCTTTGAAAATGTTGCCTTCCCACTCCAGGAAAAAACGAAACTCTCCAGGGACGAAATCCGCACACGGGTGCTTTCGGCACTGGAGGACGTGGGGCTGAAAAATGCCGGGCATAAGTTTACCGACGAGTTGTCAGGTGGTATGAAAAAACGGGTTGGCCTGGCCCGGGCAGTTCTGCTCAACCCGAAAATTATCCTGTTCGACGAGCCGACCACGGGACTGGATCCGATCATCAAGCGGGCCATCCATCAACTGATCAAGGAGACACACGAGAAATTCGGCTTTACCGCAGTGATTGTCTCCCACGAGATCCCTGATATCTTCGACATTGCCCAGAACGTTGCCATGCTTTACCAAGGTAAGATCCTCCAGTTCGCAAGCGCTGATGAGGTCATAAACTCCGCCCATCCGGTGGTAAAGCAGTTTATAAGCGGCAGCCTGGACGGGCCGATTCAGATGGTTTAGTAAGTTAGAAATAATTACCCATAACAAGGTGTGCATATGAACATGGCAAAGTTGGAAATGGTAGTCGGCTCATTCATGATTATCGGGATTCTGTGTCTGGGGTATATATCGATCAAACTTGGCAAGATGGAGCTGATCGGGGGAGATTTCTATTCCATATCAGCAGGATTCAACTCGGTATCGGGCCTGAAGCCTGGTGCACGGATTGAGGTGGCCGGCGTTGAAGTAGGCAAGGTTGAGCGTATCACACTGGATCCCAAAAGTGGCGACCGGGCACTGGTTTCCATGAAGATCAAAAGTGGCGTCAAGATTACTGATGATGTAATTGCCGCAGTACGCACCAGCGGCATCATCGGTGATAAATTCATCCTGCTGAAACCAGGCGGCTCAGACCGTTTTCTGAAAAACAGTGACAAAATCCGCGAAACCGAGTCAGCCATTGATATCGAGGAATTAGTCAGCAAATTCATCCACGGCAAGGTGGAATAGCAGGAACTGGCAATGAAAAAACTTTTTATAAGCATTCTATTCACCGGGGCGCTGTTCGTCCTTCCCTCTGTCAACCATGCCTCGGATGATACGTCAACAAGCGTGTTGACCTTGAGCCTGGATGACTGCATCCGCCTCGCACTAAAGTCCGCCCCTGAACTGGGAGAATCCCAGGCTGACATTGACCTGACCGCCAGCAAGCTGGATGAAGCCAAGTCCTACCGCTACCCGCAGATTGAGGTAAAAACCATGATCGGGCCGGCTCCCGGCGCGCACAGAAACGATTTGTTCGCCACAGATAAAACCTTCCGGCTCAATGAACTTACCTGGTTTGCCAGCACAGACGCCACCCTCATCCAGCCACTCTGGACATTCGGTAAGATATCAGAAAACATGAAGGCCGCCACACACGGCATTGAGGTGGACCGTTCCCGTAAGGTGCAGCGTGCCAATGAAATTGCCCTCAAGGTTAAGGAGTATTATTTTGGGTTGATGCTGGCACGGGAGATGAAAGAACTTGTTCTGGAGGTTCTTGAAAGCCTGGACAAGGCGAGAATCACCGCCAAAAAACTTCTGGAACAGGGATCCGAAACTATTGATGAGATTGATATTTACAAACTGGATGCCTTTACGGGCGAAGCAAACAAATATCTCGAAGAGGCTAAAAAAGGTGAAGGCCTGGCCCTGGCTGCACTGAAAACACGCCTCGGAATGCCTGACGCCGCTCCGCTGGAAATCAGTAGCGAACGTCTGACCATGGACGAGGAGTTGACCCCGGAATACGAAACCTTTGTGGAAAAGGCCCGCATCCAACGACCTGAATTCAAGCAGATCACAGAGGGGCTAAAGGCCCGTTCCGCCTTGGTAGAGGCAGCCAAAGCCAACTATTACCCGGATATCTTCCTGGGCGGACTTGTATCCTGGTCATATGCTGACGGGCGTGACCGCATCAACAATCCCTATATTACCGACCAGTTCAATCATATCTATGGAGGGGTTGCCCTTGGTGCTCGCTGGAAACTCGACTTCGGTATAACTGGCGCCAAGGTAGCCAATGAACGTTCCCAATACAACCGCCTGCTCAGCACCAAAGAGTTCGCCGACGCCAATATCCCACTGCAAATACACAAGTTTTATCTGGAGCTGGAAGAGGCCAAGAACAGCATTAAAGCAACTAAATCAGCTTATTCCAATGCAAAAAAATGGGCGGTTACCGCCTTGGCCAACTTCGACTTCGGCGTTGGTCCAGCCAAGGAAATATTCGAGGCGCTTCAGGCCTATTCCCGTATGCGCGCCGAATATTTTCAATCCATCTACAATCACCGTATTGCCAAGGCAAACCTGGATTTCGCAACGGGTGAAACAGCTGCTGTTGCCGGAAAATAGGCTGTAATCGCTCACATGGAGGAAACATGCTGAAACATATTGCTCTTATGGTTCTGGCAGGAATGTTCCTGACAGCCCACGCCTTTGCTACCCCTATCGAAGACGTAAAAAAGACCGTGGACGAGGTTGTCCACATCATCTCCGACAAGGAGATGAAAAAGAACAATCCGAAGCGCCGACTGGCGCTCAAAAAAACTATAAGCGCCATCTTTGACTATGGTGAGATGGCAAAACGTTCTCTGGGCAAACATTGGAACACGCGTACCCCAGCCGAAAAGAAACAGTTCACCGAGCTGTTCGCCACCCTGCTGGAGAACTCTTACGCCGACAAGATCGAATCCTATAACAACGAGAAAATCGTATATATCAAAGATTCACTGGATGGCGATTATTCCGAGGTCAAATCAAAGGTCGTTACTGCCAGACGCGACGAATTCACCCTGGACTACCGACTGATAAATGAAAACGGCAAATGGATGGTCTATGATGTGGTCATAGAGGGTGTCAGTCTGGTTTCCAATTACCGAAGCCAGTTCAACAGAATTATTACCGCCAATGGTTATCCTCAACTCGTTAAAAATCTGCAAAACAAGAGTAACGAACTTAAGGCGCCATAACGCATTAAATTGCTTGACACCTGTTTTCTCCCTATGATAAACGACTTTGGCAGCAAGTTTCGGAAGTTCCTGCAGATCGTAGAAGAACCATGTTTGACTCGGCTTTGCGGTTTTCCTGCATTAGACTCCGGAAACTTAAGCGGTATCCCACTTGTTCCGGCGTAACACCGGAGAAAAAAAGGAGGCAGGAAAATGGCAAAAGGCAAGGTTAAATGGTTCAACGACACAAAGGGTTTCGGCTTTATTGAACAGGAAGGTGGCGAGGATGTTTTCGTTCACTTTTCGGCTATCCAGGGTGACGGATTCAAGTCACTTGCCGAAGGCGACGAGGTTACATTTGATATCACCCAGGGACCAAAAGGACTTCAGTCTGCAAATGTTGTAAAAATAAAGTAGTGATGTAATCCTGTCCATATCAATGCAAAACCCCGCTGAGCTACTCAGCGGGGTTTTTTTTCTTCGGATTTGATAGCGACCGTGGTTTATAGCCGGGCAAGGCAGGTCTTTCAGCACTCCCGCCACCGCACTTTGCCAGCAGCGTAGCAATCACATCCTCCCTGCCCAACACCTTGAGCGCCTCCAGCGCCTTGCGCCGCTCGTCCGGCAGATGCCACAACAACAATGCCTTCTGTAGTCCTTTTTCACGGTCGCTTCGCGCTACATACACCGTCTTACCACTCTCGGGATCGATCCCTGTGTAGAACATACAGGTGGAAAGCGTCCCTGGTGTAGGAGTAAAGTCCTGCGCCTGCTCCACATTCAGCCCAAGCTTCTTGAGCGCCAACGCCAAATCCAACATGTCTGCCAGGGTGCATCCGGGATGCCCGGAGATCAGATACGGCACAACATGCTGTTGTTTGCCGAGACGGATGTTCTCCTCGCGGAAGCGCCTCAAAAAACCTTCGAAGTACTTCCTGCCTGGCTTGCGCATAAGCGATGTGACATGCTCGGCAAGATGTTCTGGCGCAATCTTGAGCAGACCACCGACGTGATGCCCGATCAGTTGCCTGAAATAATCCGGTTGACGTTCCATCAGATCATAACGCACCCCGGACGAAACCGCCACATGCTTGACACCATTCATGGCAAGAGCCCGACGCAACAGGCTCACCGCACGCCTGTCGCTGGTTAAAAGGTTTTTACAGACATGCGGAAATAAACAACTACCCCGACGACATGTTCGCATGGCATCGCTATTGCCGCAGGCTAATCCATACATGTTGGCTGTAGGACCGCCGATATCACTGATACTCCCCTTGAACCATGGTTTGCGACTCAGAAGATCGATCTCATTCAGGACAGAGAGTTCGCTACGGGACTGGATCGTCTTGCCCTGGTGCATGGCAATGGCACAAAAGGCACAACCGCCGAAGCAGCCGCGATGACTGGTGATGGAGTTCTTGATCTGTTCCCAGGCTGGAATCGGCTCGCTGTAGGACGGGTGCGGCGCCTTCTCGAACGGCAGCGAGTAGACGGCATCCAGCTCTGCCTCGGAAAGCGGCAATGCAGGCGGGGTACAAACCAGAAAACGATCACCATGGCGCTGAACTATTGTCCGACCGCAGTATGGGTTCTGTTCAAGGTCGGCCAGACGGAAGGCCTCGGCAAAAGTCCGTTTGTCTGCAACAGACTCTTCAAAGGAAGGAATAATCAACTGCTTGTCCTCCCCGGCTTCGAGGGGATGTCCATGATCTGGATCAAGTTCCCCCTTGCCCGCAACCCTGCACGTTCCCCGTACATCCCGGATTTCAGCAAGGGTCTGCCCCGTGCGCATCCGCTCCGCGACCTCCAGAAGCGGGCGTTCTCCCATACCGTAGATCAGCAGGTCTGCCTTGGAGTCCAATAGCACCGAGCGACGCACCTTATCTTCCCAAAAGTCATAATGGGCAAAGCGGCGCAACGAGGCCTCTATGCCGCCGATAACAACCGGCGTATCCCGATAGGCCTCTTTCAGACGGGAGGTATAGATAATAGTGGCGCGGTTGGGGCGGGCGCCGTGACGATTGCCGGGTGTGTAGGCATCGTTCCGACGCAACTTGCGGGCAGGAGTGTAGTGTGCCACCATGGAGTCCATTGCCCCGGCCGAGACCGCGAAAAACAACTTTGGCGCTCCCAGAACCATGAAAGACTCCTTGCAACGCCAATCCGGCTGGGCAATGATACCGACCCGGAAACCATGTTTCTCCAGCCAGTGAGCAAGGAGCGGCACGCCGAAGGCGGGGTGATCGATGTAGGCGTCACCGGAAACAAAGATAACATCCAGTTCTGCCCAGCAGCGCTGGTGGACTTCTTCTTTTGTCGTGGGGATGAATGGCATGCGTCCTGACGGTTCGCTCATGCTTCCATAGTCCAATTCCCTTGACAAAAGGCCGCTGACATAACGTCTGCGGCCCTTTGTTTTCCAATCGTTTTATCCAACATGGATTTATTTTCCAGTGGCTACCGTGGAACCGACCGGTTCCACACCATAATCCTTGGCCTCTGCCGGGAGCTTGGAGATGACTATCACAAAGGGGATAGCCTTACCAACAGCCACCTCCATGTTGGCCAACGAATCACCGAACTGGTTAGCCATGGCTGCCTCTATCTTGTCGGCCGGCAGGGTTGCCAGCTGCTCTTTTGACAACGGATTGCCGCAGTAGGCATTCTTGGTAAACAGCACTTGACCGTCGGCGCCATAAACCATCCCTTTGATCTGAATGGCAGCCCGTGGTTTCGCATACTCGTTAACCGCCTCGCCGGTAATAACCAACAGATCGCCGATCACCGGGTTTTTTACAAAGGAGGCGTCAACTGAACGTACCGTGATCCTGCCGTTCTCCGCAACACCTTTCCCCTTGTCATCCGTGAACATGGAGTATCCAAGGAAACCAAGCACCGCCACCACAATGAGCAAGACAACAGTGATCAATACGCTGAAAATCGGGTTCTGCTTACGGCGTGAACCGATGGAAAGCGGCGGTAATTCCTCCTGATCCGCCTGTGGCGAATCCGTCACAGGCCCTGTCTTGAGGGTATCCTCCTCGCTATGAACCGGTTTTGTCTGAACCTCGGCCAGTGGCGCAAAGAGCAGTTCCTGAGATGGCTGAAGCTCGTCGGGATGCACCTGCTGAACGGCGACCGATGTCAGTTCGTCTCCAAAATCGATCTCTCCGAGACTGAATGGCTCATCAGCTCTGCCCTCTTCCCGGCCTGCTTTATTTACATCTCCATTAGCGTTGTCAACCCCCATGGAATCAGCGAATTCATCCATCTGAAAATCGAAGGTAATCGACTCGGCAGG
>Ga0265294_10009811_pt1 | contig 10984 bp, 4 predicted proteins | sample MunlanPumphouse3_FD_192504 | JGI IMG/M metagenome (GOLD analysis project Ga0265294, IMG submission 192504) | Groundwater microbial communities from a municipal landfill in Southern Ontario, Canada - Pumphouse #3 | ecosystem: Environmental > Aquatic > Deep subsurface > Groundwater | place...
ATTTGTATCATACACGCCACCCAACAATGAAAGTAAGCCAAAGGATTCAATCACGGCGCTTGTCATACTCCCCTGATGCGGATGCCGCCCGGATAAGCCAATGGACCAATCGGTAAAATGAGTATAACGGGACATTGCGAACAATGATTCCGCGAGATTTTTGCGTGCAGCTAAAGATAAATTAAAAGACGAAGCCGGGAGTGTCGAAATAAAATCACCAATACCCTCAAAACCACCTACCGCATAAGCCGGATAATGACCGGCATGATGAAAAACCGTCCCGTCGCGTTTAAATCCACCGAGATTACCCGGTGTATAGGCAAAAGAGCTATCAACCCATCGCACAAGAGCATTAACGGCTCTGTAACGCTGAGGCAGATCCCGGATCAACATAGCGGCAATCAAACGGGGAAACAGGAGTGTATTCCATGTGTCCACCACTCCTTCCCTTACCATATCAAATGCCCGCCTGCTTTCAGGCAAACCACTCCAAAAAGACAAGGTAGCAGCTACCTCATCCAACTTTCCGGAAGTATCTAAAGCTTCACGCATCATGAATGCCGATTGAAAAATCTGTCGCGTTTCATAGCCGTAATGGTGGTTGTTACCCATCGCACTACCATAAGCAAAACCCTGACTATGGGCATAATCCCACAAATCAAGATATTGTTGTAAAGAAGTTTGATTATTATTGAACAAAGCATCCAATGCCAGTCCGTACATCATAGTTCCAAGTTCAGCCAGACTAATGTCAGAAGCCCCTTTATCTGGCTTTACAACGAGTGGAGCTCCTACCCAGAAGCCACCTTCTTTACGAATGTTGGCATTATTAAACTGTTTTTTAGCAGTCGAGATAGCAGAAGAACTGGCTGATTGAGGAAGTCGTTTATCAATACCCTCTTCAATGCTTTGCAACGAAGTCAACTGTGTTTCGGTAAGCGAAGCCGGCAAAGGCAGATCGTAAGTCAATTCACTTTCCCATTTCCAAAGCGAATTCCAATGATTGATATAACCAGCTTCAGTATTATCAGGTTGTTGTGCATCCGGAGCATTTTGATAGCCAACATCGGAAACAAAAGAAAAGCGGTCAATAAACAGCCTGCCCTGGTTAACTCCGGAAGGTGTTAGCAGGTGTAATTTCAGGTTAGCACTTACCGATTTGTTTCCAAGCATATAACGACTCCCGATGCGACAGATACGCCAACCGGAGAAGTTCATCCCAAAATTGAAATAATACCTTACGTTGTTATTGGTATCCCTGAATTCACCCCGCAACGGTGTCGTTCCGGGTGTCTCGTTATACACCCAGAAGATGACACCATCCCGGAAGTTTTTAAGTGTAACCTGATAATCAATCATCAGAGAAGTCGGCGCTGTCCAATTCCATTGCAAAGCTGCATTACCATTTTTATAAGGTACATTCACGAGCGACAACTGGGCTTTGGCTGGTTCAGCCGGCTGAAAAGGCGCCATGCTTCCCGAATCAAAACTATATTGTTGCGCATTTAATACCCCTAAAAAAACTAAAAACAAAAAAGAACATAAAGACAGTCTAAACCTCATGATGATCGTACCTATTTTAATCTGTGATGATTAGCTTTACAGTTTTAATGACAGAAGATTGATATTGATAATTATAATTAGAAGCTTTGAAACTAACCACATATTCTCCTACTTTATCAAACGTATGCGTGTAACTATCAAGTCTTTGCGTTATGTTTTTCAAGCCTTTTGTCCCCTTTTCAGGATAAACTTCCGTGAGGCCACGCGGTACATCAATTGGTTTTGAAATTAACCAGTCTTCATTCAATGCTTTATTTGTAAAAGTCTGACGTATTTTCATGGCAGCCTTGTCGTTTGTGTTCCAAACCCCTGCTGTATCTTTACTACTATAAGCAATCGTTCTGTTGAGTATATCGAAAGGGGTAAAACCCATAGAAGCGGCAAGGAAAGTTGAAATGTTCGATCCGTCCGTAATCTTCGTATTGTTTATCTGCAAATCAGAAATTATCCAGAGAGGCTGAAAATCTGCTGCAAAAGTAGGCTTATAGCGAAAAGCAATCACCATTTTCTTTCCTCTGTATTCATTGAAAGCTACTTCCGCATTTTTTTTCTGGTTGGCAACAGCCGGCAAATTACACAAAGCAGAAATATCCGTCCAGGTATGGTTTCTTATTGTGGTCGAATCTTTGGCAAAATCATTTAAAGCCAACTCCGGAAAATCGCCTGAAACAAAGACATTCAAGGTATTTTCCACATGCGTACCCCACGCAGCCTGTGTTGCAAATTTCAACGTTGCGTTGGTAGGAAGAAATCTTTCGTAAGAGAAAGAAATAAAATCCGGTTCTCCTGAGAAATTAAAAGTTATTTTACTGCCTACAGGTGCAACGACTGCTGTATCATTAAACTGAAGATAATCTGCGGCTTCGACATTCACATCAAGATCGACTTCCTGTTCCAGCACATTATCACATGCTGTAAAAAGCAGTATCGACAATAGAGCGAAGATGAAATTATTTATTTTCATATTTTTTTAATAAAAAATCAGTTTATACTCATTAAATTACCAACCAGGATTATTTGTTGTAATCAATTTATTTACAGCCATTTCACCTTCCGGTATCGGGAAATAATTATAGGCTTCTGAAATTTTGTAATAATCAATGGCATATTTAAATCCGGCACCCCAGCCATCCTGATTTACATAAGATTGCATACCTAACATGCTCTGATAAAAGTCACCCCAGCGAATCAAATCCCACCTGCGCAAAGCTTCGAAACAGAACTCCATGGCGCGTTCTTTTTTGATGGCGTTACGGAACTGTTCTTTTGTAAGAGGAGGGTTATCTTTTAATGGAGTAATGCCTGCACGCGTTCTAACATCATCAATACATTCATATGCTAAATCCGATGGGACTGCAGTCAATTCATTATCAGCTTCAGCAATCATCAACAAAATATCACTATAACGAAGAATGGGAAAATTAATGGGCGTATAGTTTTTATTTTTTGGACTTAGCAATTCATATTCCCTGCGATATTTTGCAGCACACCTGGTTTTAACCCGATCGCTGTTAGCCTGAGTTTCTTCAACATGAGTAAAACCCTGGTCATCAACATAAACAGAACCATCAATATTCTTATATTTTGAAGGCAATTTTCCAAAGTAATATTTTCTTCCCGTAACGGGTTTGTCTCCTGATGATGAAAATACATATTCGTAATTTGCTATGTTCCAGTTACCACGAGCTGTATCTCCTTCATTTTCATACATTTCATAAAGTTTCAACGAACCGTATAAAAATTTATAACCATACCCGGGGTTACGCATTCCCAGTTGCTCATTATATTCCACACTATTAGAGTAGTCGTTGGAACTTCCAAATCCAATTGTATTTCCAATTCGTCCGGCAGCATTTTCAGCTGATGTACGGTTACCGGCCTCTTCTGCTTCCCAGATACTTTCAAGTACTCCGGTACTGTTATACTTATCTTCACATAAGTCTAAGAACACCCGGTTGTAAGGAGTAACCAAACCATGCAAACCACTTTCTTTCACTTCCAGCGCCCAACGCCTGGCTTCCGAGAAGAAAAACTGACGATCGGGATGAGGAGTCGTTTTATCACGGAAATGCTCACCTGCCCTGAATAAATAAATTCGTGCGAGAATACCTTTTGCTGCTGATTGGGTCAACCGTCCCGTATATTTCAGTTCAGTTGATTTATACAAATAAGGAATACTATTCGCGATATCAGCAATAATCGTATCATAGATAATTTGCTTATCTACTCTCGGAGCATCCAATCCTGTTACTTTCTCGGTTGATTCAAGTTTAAGCGGAACATCTCCCCATCCCTGGATTAGGTGAAAATAATAAAATGACCGGAGTACCAAGGCTTCCGCCCTTGACCTGTCGCGGATAGTTTTTGGAATTTCCGGATTTCGATCCACACTTTCTATTAAGGTGTTAGCGCGGTTTATTCCGGCATATAGGAGTCTCCACAAGAAAAGAATATGATTAGTACTACTATTGGCATTTGCACAAATTATACTATTAGTCGGAGTAGCACGTTGAAAAAACGTAAGGTCGTCTCCTCCGGCGAGATATACCGGATAAAAATTTCCATAAAACTGTTCCTGCATAATCGGACTGTAAGTACCCGTCAGAAATGAAGACAACTCTGCTTCATTATTAAAGAATGTTTCCGGAGTTAGTGTGTAAGGTGTTTTGTCCAGAAAATCCGAACATGAAGTAAAATGAAACAAAAGGAAAAACATCACAAGTCCCTGTGAAGATTTCTTCATCCAACGTTTCATATTATTGTTATTATAATTTGATTTCATCTGTTTATATTTTTGTTACATTAAAAACTCAGATTAACACCCATATTAACGGAGATCGCACGCGGATAGGCAGAAAAATCAAGTCCCGGGGTAAGCGCGGAATTGCGTATTGAAACTTCAGGGTCATAACCACTATACTTCGTTAACGTAAATAAATTTTGGCCTGAGAAATAGATACGGGCTTTGCTCAATTTCAATTTTTTGACAAATCCTTTATCAAAAGTATATCCCAGCGATAGTGTTTTTAAACGAAGGTATGATCCATCTTCAATCACACGTGAAGAGAAAAGCGTATTAGAAGAAGAGCCACTGACCCTTGGTATATCACTATCTTTGTTGTCCGTGGTCCACCTGTCAACATATGAAGCAAACTGGTTCAGATCCCGCCTTTTGTTGTATCCCGTTTCAAACATTAATCGGTTAGCATTTAATATATTTGAACCGTATGACCACTGAAAGAAAATACTTAAATCGAACCCTGCATATTCAAAGTTATTTGCAAAACCACCGATATGGATTGGATCTCCACGTCCGATAAAAGTTTGGTCGTTTGAATCGATAATGCCATCACCATTAATATCTGTATAACGCGGATAACCGGGCTGGGTGTTTATCTCTGATGTATAACGGGGTACACCCTCTTTAAGCGTATATGTAGTTCCATCAAAAGTAAAATCATCATCTTTATAGGTACCTTCAAAGAGATAACCATACATCATCCCCATAGGATACCCGATTTTCGAAATATAATTGGAAGCGGTAAATTGCTGGTCAAAATACCCGTTTGCTAACATTGACAATTGATTTTCTGTCAGGCCCAACACCCTGTTCTTATTCAGCGCGATGTTAAAATTACTTGTCCAGCGGAACTTCTTCGTTTGAATATTCGTCGTATTGATGGTGAATTCCACTCCCTGATTCTGAACTTTACCTATATTCTTTGTGGCACTACCATAGCCGGATGAATAAGGCAATGATGCGAGCAACAACAGATCAGAAGTGATTTTGTTATACCAGTCAAAAGTAAGGTTTATTCTGTCATCAAAAAAACCCAGGTCAACACCGATATTGGTTTGTGTAGTGGTTTCCCATTTTAGATTTGGGTTTGCAAGGCTATAAGGGATAACACCAACATTCTGAATATTATTATTAAACGGATAAATTCCATGCGGTACATCTTCCGGTTTTGAAAGATTACCCTCTGTACCCTTGAGTGGTCTAAAAATTGAATAAGTGGCATAATCATCTACCCGGTTGTTTCCGGTTTCTCCCCAACTCAGTCTCAATTTACCAGAATTCAGGATTTGGCTGTATGATTCCATGAAATCTTCTTCTGTAAAATTCCAGGCCAGCGATGCCGACGGGAAATACCCGAACCTGTTTTCTTTTCTAAACTTTGAAGATCCATCTGCCCGGAATGAAGCGGTAACATAATATTTTGACTTGTAATTGTAATTCAACCGGGTCAGGTACGAAAACATGCTCCAGCTTGATTTAGCTGAATTTAACAAATTGGGGATTCCATAACTCATACCGGGCATTCCGAGGCTTTCATAAGGGACATTGGCACTCTTCATGCTATAATAATCATACATCGACTCCTGAAATGTTACCCCTCCAAGCACATTGATAAAATGCTTTTTTTGAACATTCGTCTGATAAGTTACCGTATTTTCATTCAACCATGTTTTACGCTCTGAAGTCCAGAAGGTTGCATTCACTTTATCTGTCGAAACAGGTGATCCATAGCGTGTTTTAGAATTATTAAACGTTTCACTTCTTCTACCATCGATGGTGTAACCTCCTGTTACTTTTAGCTTAAGACCTTTCAACACTTCATATTCAACAAAACCATTAAATTGGTTAAAAGCAGTCGTATTTTTACGGTATTCATTATTCAGCGACATTATCGGGTTAAAGCGATAATCATTGGTTTGATCTATCCCTTCGTCAACCACTTCTTCTAACAATGAATTTAAAGGAATACCAGGCTGTGTAACCGGACGATATCCCCACACACTGTAAAATAAGTTATTCATACCACTATAAGAGCTCTGGGAAGGAGAAGCTCCCGTTTGGGTTGCTTTTGAATAGTTGGTACTCAGGTTGATATTTAATTTATCTTTTTGTATTGTTGTTCCAAGTTTTCCCTGCAAGCGGTTATAATTTGATGCCAACACAATCCCGTCCTGATCGTAGTAAGAAAAAGATGCATTATAACGATTCCCGGCAGTTCCGCCATTTAATGTCACGTTGTGACTCTGTTGAGGTGCTACCTTGAAAATCAAATCCTGCCAGTTAAACTGGGGTACATTCTTATAATCATCAAGGGTATATATTTTACCTTCATAGGTTTTGAAATATCCCGTGTCTCCGGACATTTGAGTTGGCGTCCATACTTCCGACTGTAACCGGACAAATTCATATGCATCCATCATCGGGATTATTTTTGTAACCTGTTGCAAACCATAGGAACCATCATAGCTGATGATTGGTTTTCCAACAGAACCCTTCTTCGTAGTTATGATGATCACACCATTTGCACCACGTGCACCATAAATTGCACTCGCTGAGGCATCCTTTAACACATCGACAGATTCTATATCATTCATGTTAATCGAGCTTGCAACAGCAGGATCTTCAACGGGGAATCCATCTACGATGTACAGGGGCGTATTATCCTGAGTCAATGAATTATTTCCTCGAATCACGATTCGCATTGATTCACCCGGCATACCTTCACCCGAGCTTACATTCACACCGGCTATACGACCGGCAAATGCCTGGTCAAAGCTGGCAACAGGAGCCTTGATCATATCTTCGATATTTGCTTTTGCAACAGAACCTGTAAGGTCTTTACGACGGACATCCTGGTACCCGATAACCATCACTTCGTTAAGAAATTTACTTTCTTCTTTCATGACGATAACCATCGGTTTGGATTTGTCCACCTTCGTTTCCTGTGTTTCATATCCAAGATAAGAAAACACCAATACAGCATTTGCATTAGGCACTGTAATGCTGAATTTTCCATCAAAATCAGAGATAGTCCCTTTATTCTGACCTTTCAGAAGAACGTTTACTCCAGGAAGCGATGCTCCTGACTCATCATAAACGACCCCTGTGATGGAGATATTTGACTGAGCTGCCACCTGAAAAACAAAACACAAAAAAAGCACAATCAAATTTACTTTTGAAATTATGTATTTCATACAATTATTTTTTATTTTTTTATCTCAATAAACGGATATAAACGCCACATTCCTAATAATTTTCTATTGCAGGAGAATATCCTTTTTAGTGCAGGTTTCCAAATTTAATCAATATTCATGTTATCTGGCTAATAATATCCGAAAGAATACAATGATGGATGTATTTTTTCGGATATTATCATATATAGAGAGAATAGTTAAAGTTATGCTACTTCACAAGTACTTTTTGTACCCCCTCAGCCAGGCGAACGATATAAACACCTCTTTCAGCTTTTACAAACACATCATTTGCATTAGCGAGTGACTGATGAACCAACATGCCTGAGAAATTATACACACGAATCAGATCTCCTCTTTTTACACCCTTAATCTGAATACCGTTGTCAACTGCAAAACAGTTGATTGGAGTATCTTTAAGTGAAGCAACTGAAGAAGGATCTTCCCAAAGCACCGTGATTTTGAAAGATTTGTTCACAACAGTTTTCCAGGAGCCCATTCCAGGAGATTCAGAAAAATCTATTTCTGCGGTAAAATCAACCTGTTCCCCTTTAAAGGTAAGACCTCCATCGTTCGAAATGGTATAATAAGCCCTATAAATAGGCTTTTCTGTTTCAGGAACAAAAATAAGTTCTAAATCCGTTCCATGCGCATATCCAAATGTATAATTTTCAGACAACGGTACACCAAGTGAAGACAAAATAGACCCTTTTGCTGATTCCGGTTCTCCGGCAACCACCAGATGATACGGCAATTCATAAGCGCCGATATCATATTTAGCTTCTGCTACAGGGAATCCCTGCGGACGGTGAAGTCCTGTAATATCTTCAACAACAGCCTCAACTGCCATTCCTTCATTCACAACCGGTGAAAAGGTAGTCAAACTCCAATCTACACTGTCGAGATATGCTTTTTCTTGTTCTGTTTGCGCTGCACCGATAAAATTTGAAACTTTAACGAATTTCGGTCCACTTCCCACAGTTTCCGGATCTGAATCAGGTACATCTCCATTTGAAACATTCGAAGAGAACCGGATGTTTTCTTCAGTCATCCAACCTTTATCAGTAGGTATGGGATTATAAGTTGCGTTGTTTTTTACAACCCATGTTGTATTATTAACCCCTGTAATACTGGTGGGAGTTTCTCCTGTAGCATCCGTTGCACAGCCCCAGACAAGGTTGTTGATTGCAGTTATTGTATTTCCGGCAAAATATACCCCACCGATATTTTTCACGATGGTATTGTTATACAAGTTACCTCCGTTGCTGTAAACTGCTGTTGCACCTGTATTGTTATAAACCAGACAATTTGTAATACGGTTATTAGCACTGTTCGCATAAATTCCGCCACCTGGTCTGAATTTCGGTGAAGCAGTTTCATTATAAGCAACATTATTGAATATCTCACAATTTGCAATGTAAGTCATCGATCCTCCTTGCACATTAATTCCTGCTCCTCTGATGGTCGAATTATTACCTGTAATCACACAATTTTCAATATAAGCCTGGTAACCCAAATCACTGGTGTTACAAAAGATTCCACCACCGCCGTTACCTCCTACAGTATGTGTATTATCTTTAATTAAGCAGTGACGCACCGTTCCCCCCGGATACATAAAAACTCCTCCTCCTGCTTTATTGGAGGCGTTATTTTTAACAATACAATTTTGAAGCACCACATTAGGCCGTAAAGCTGCTGCTCCCCCACTTCCCGTGGTTGAGCTTCCCACACCATTTCCATCGGTCATGATAAAGCCATCCACAACAGTTTCCATATCAAAGGCAGCTGCTGTTTCTACCAAGCGGGCTCCCTTTCCTTTGAGAACAGTGGGATTTTCAAATTCCCATGCTCTTCCACCATTTACTTTGGCACGTTCAGACAAGCTTGTTTCTGTACCGACAAAACTACCATATACATTCACACTATCGATTAAAATAATAGCAGTAGATATTTCAAACTCACCCGCAGCCACCCAAACATCCTTGCGTGCTTCAGGGTCTTGCGTTTTAGCTAATGTAATGGCATCCTGGATATTACCCAGTGCATCAGTCCACGAAGCACCGGTACCTGTTCCGTTCGGAACCACATAAATTACTCCATGCTGGGGTTCAGCAACAAGATGCAGCGAAAAAATTACTGCAATTAATAATGTAAGTTTTTTCATGATTTTTTATTTTATGATTTGATATTCAAAAAAAGAAAGCGAAGCAAGATACCTTTATCGTATCTTACTCCGCTTAATTAAAGGTTTTAGTCAACAACAATTTTTTTTACCATGTCAGCAACTCTGACAAGATAAATACCTTTCTCAACCGGAAGTGACATTTCACTGTTCACTGCCTTCACATTGAACAACCTGGCACCTGTAATAGTGTAAACACATACCTGATCCCCGGTACTAATACCGCGCAGCTCAACTGAATTTTCGGAATTAAAACAAACAAACGTATTTTTTATTTCACTTGCTGAGGTTGTCGGTGAGAATTCAACCACAAGGGTAGCATTGGCACTCAATGCCGGAGCAGTATAAACTCCATCAACCAACTGTTCTTTTACCTCCACATCGTTGTATTTAACAGATGCTATCTGTTGGCCACCATTTGGTGTAATGGTGAATGCTAATGGTTTTCCTTTGGGTTCGGATAAAACGACACCGGATGTCAGGCCATTTGAATTGTAAGTAATTGTTCCGCCTGAGTTGAAGGTAACCGTTGTGCCGAAATAGGATAGCTCGTAGGCGCCTGCGTCAACAGTGGTATTCACAATTCTTGCATTGCCTGCAAAATCGGTGGTTATTGACCCCGGAACCAATGTGTTGTCACCAAAATTCAAACATAGAGATGCATAGGTAACTTCCCAGGATGCGCCCGCTAATTCAGTTAGTTTTTCGGAATCTGATGTGCTTCCTTTGAAAGAAGTTGGATTTGCAAAAGCAACTTGTGAGAATGCTGTTTCAGCATCCGTTGTTAATAAAGCATTGGTAGAACCACCCCAACTTTGAGCGGAAATATCCGGCCATATTGCATTGTTTTTTACATATCCTGATGGAAAACCAGTTTTTGCACTCATCCCTGCTGATGTAGTTGGATCTCCAATTGCAACATTACCCACGATTATATTATTATAAACTTCAGATATATTTATCTCTGATGCCAAGTATATACCACCTTCATTGTTGGCAATAGTTGAGTTAATTAATTTTCCTCTATTTAACGCGATTGAATTCGTTCCTTTATTATTTACTATCAAACAATTTGTTATAACAAAAGAAGTTGGATTATTCAGAAAAATTGCACCTCCCTGACCTGTTGAAGTATTATTTCTGATTATACATGCATTCATTGTTGCTGAGCCTGCACCCTGTACACGAACACCTCCCTGAGCATTTCTTTCAATAAGACAACCTTCAATAAATGTATTTAAACCAGTA
>Ga0265294_10009813_pt1 | contig 10982 bp, 11 predicted proteins | sample MunlanPumphouse3_FD_192504 | JGI IMG/M metagenome (GOLD analysis project Ga0265294, IMG submission 192504) | Groundwater microbial communities from a municipal landfill in Southern Ontario, Canada - Pumphouse #3 | ecosystem: Environmental > Aquatic > Deep subsurface > Groundwater | place...
CTCCGCTGGAGATGGCATCAAAACCCAGGCTATCGGCTTTGTGGCAAAGCATTTCCGCTGCTCGTTGATCGAAGATCCCACATAGCGGCCCCAGGGTTTGATATGGTTCATAGTCTTTCTTGAATATTCCATGAGTCTTTTTGCAGACAGCTACACATGGTTCGCCACAAGTGTGGAAGCTTTTTGTGGCAATGCTTTCTTCATTGAACTGCTTTAGATAGTGATTGCGGATATGCTGCTCGTGAAAGGCTTTGCGTTTAGCGGATGTCCAGTGTATGGAACGATAGTTGAAGGCCAGGAAGTCATCGGCATTTTTGGCATAATTAACACCAAAGGTACCTCCAGTCTCAACTTCGGGATCAAAGCGATATTTCTTGGTAGATTCCAGATCCTTTGCCACCATCTTTTGCTCGTAGCGTGCCTGGAACCACTCATCTGCCACCTTCCGATCCCTGAAGTCCTCGTCCAGATGGGTGCCACCATAGATGATTGCGCAGATACCATGCTGAGTGAATAGCTTTGAACCCAATCCCCCTCGCCCTGCCCAGGTATCCACATGACTTAGTTTGCCATCTTTGATGGGGACGGAGACTATTCCACCAATATCGGAGTATTTGGCAGCGGGTCCAACGGCAAGGATGCGAGGATTATTGACATAGAGTTTAGCAAAGTCGTTATACACATATTGCATCAGGCTATACACGCCATCTTCCTGCCAGATCAGTTCCTCGTTCACTGCGTGCAGTTCCAGCTCAATTTCTTCGCCGTGATTACGATTCAACACCAACACTGAAGGATTGGCAGCTTTGCCGATAATCGAGACCATATTGATCCCCAGATCATCAAAGACGAGACCTGCCCCACCCATGCTGGAGATGTAGAACCCTCCCCAGGCCGGCGAGAAGCCAGTGAAGATCATGCGATTTGAGCCAGGAAAGATTGAGCCTGCCAATAGACCTACTCCGAAGTTCAGCGAGTTGTGTTTACCCGCCATGTGTAAGCCCAGATCTACAGGACCAAAGAATGCTCCCAGGGGATAGCGTTCAAGACGATAGAACCCGGAAGAGGCATCAATTACCAATACCTTTAAGTTGTGTTTGCTAACGTCGATAAGTGCTGGTTTTGCCATCATCACCCCCATCCAGTTGACTATCGTGTTTTATTTGAACTGAGACTAATTGAAGCCCAATTCTTTCAAGGCTGTGCCTTTCTTCCGCCAGTTCTCATTGATCTTGACAAAGAGATGAATCTCCACCGGGATTTGCATGAACTCGGTGAGCTGCAGTTCCGAGTATTCCCGGATTCTCTTCAGATTTGCCCCGCCCTTCCCGATGATAATTGGTTTTTGGCTTTGCCGTTCAATCCAGATCATGGCATCTATCACCACCTTGTGTGGTGTTTCCTGGAAGCGTTCAATCAGCACTGCCGTGGCATAGGGGATTTCATCCTCAAACTGATGAAAGATGGCTTCCCGAATCACTTCCCGGGCAAAGAAACGCAGGGGGAGATCAGAGAGTTGATCTTCATCATAATAGGGATCGTGATAGGGGATAAAGTGCCGGATGCGTTCCAGCAGATGCTCAATATTAGCTCCGGTTCTGGCAGATACAAAGATGCTCTCCGTCACCGCAGAAGGCAGATGCTTCAGGAACTGGGCAGGATCATACTCCTGAACCAGATCAACCTTGTTAAATACTGCCAGGATTGGGCAACGCAGGTGTTTGATCATATCCAGTACTTCGGAATCATAATCACTTGGAAAGCCCGGAATCTGCGTCATAAAGATCAATAAATCTACATCTTTGAAGCTATCCGAAATGATGCGGGACATCTTTTCCTGCATTTCATAACGGGGTTTCAGATATCCCGGAGTATCGATGAAGATAATCTGATGCTGCGGGCTGTTCCAAATGCCCTTGACTGCATAACGCGTAGTTTGGGGTTTGGCGGAAGTAATGGAGAGTTTTTCGCCCAGAATGCGGTTCATCAGAGTGGATTTACCCGTATTTGGTTTACCGATTATGGCTACAAAGCCGCTTTTGAAATCTGCTTTGATCATAGTAAAACTACAGGGTGAGCACAAAACTCACCCTGTAGGATTGATTCTTTATAGGGTTGCAAATACTTCTTTGATGATCTGAATACATTCGACCAGTTGCTCTTTGGTGATCACCAGAGGCGGAGCCAAACGAATGATGTGGCGATGAGTGGGTTTGCAGAGCAGACCCTTTTCTTTCAGCATCACGCATACGTCCCAGGCTTCCACTCCATCCCTGGGCTCTACTACGATGGCATTCAGAAGACCACGGCCGCGCACCAGCTTGATCATGGGGTGGTTCAGCTTGCGCAATTCCTCGCGGAAATACTCGCCCAGTTCAAAAGCGCGTTCGGCAAGCTTCTCATCCCGCACTACTTCCAGGGCTGCTTTGGCTACGGCACAAGCCAGCGGAAATCCGCCGAAAGTGCTGCCATGCTCTCCGGGTTTGATCTGCAGCATAATATCGCGATCTGCCAGAACAGCAGAAACAGGCAATACACCACCGGAAATGGCTTTGCCCAGGATCAGCATGTCCGGACGTACATTTTCATAATCGCAGGCCAGTAACTTGCCGGTGCGGGCAATACCGGATTGGATTTCATCGGCTACAAAGAGCACATTGTGTTCTTTACAAGCATCAAAGCAAGCCTTCAGATAGCCATCATCGGGAACAAACACGCCGGCTTCACCCTGAATGGGCTCCACGATGAAAGCAGCTACGTTCTTGCCATGCTGTTCCAGATATTTCTTCAGGGCGCTGGCATCATTGTATGCCACGCGCACGATTCCGGGAGTGAAAGGACCAAATCCTGCATAGCAATCCGGATCGCTGCTGGCAGAAACGATGGCAATCGTCCGGCCATGGAAGTTGTTTTCAGCAAAGATGATGATGGCATTGCCATCTTCCACGCCTTTAACGTTGTAGGCCCATTTACGGGCAAGCTTCATGGCGGTTTCTACACCTTCAGCACCACTATTCATGGGCAATACCATGTCATAACCGAAGAACTCGGTAATGAACTTCTCATACTCACCCAGCTTGTTGTTATAAAAAGCCCGGGAGGTGAGGGTAAGCTCTTGAGCTTGGTCGCACAAAGCTTTGATGATACGTGGGTGACAGTGTCCCTGATTCACCGCTGAATATGCGGACAGGAAATCATAATACCGGTTTCCTTCCGGATCCCACATGAAAACGCCTTCGCCTTTGGCCAGAACTACGGGTAGCGGATGATAGTTATGCGCTCCGTATTTCTCTTCCAGATCCATCGCTTCGCGAGAGCTGATCTTGCCATATTTGAGATTGTTGGACATGTTTCCTCCATGTTCTATGTTGATTTTCTTTCTACATTAACCTGTTTAAAAATGCAGCCTATATGTCAAGGGGAAAAAAGGTCAGCAGCCGTTGTCTCAAACCAGAGAGCATCTCTGCCCGTGTCCGGAACCTCTATCTGATCAGTCTATGTATCAATGAGTTGTCACTTTGATAGTGCTTGAAAGTCCAGCTTTGCCGTTCGCATCTGGGATCAAGCACAAGCAAGTACCCAACGGATTCGTTTAGTGCAGAGCCTGATGGATGAACCAGGTGTTCGAAACTGCTTCTTGCCGGCAACAATCATCTTGACACAATTAGATTACCACAATATTTTGACTAAACTTCAAATATTCACAGGAGGTATGAATATGAACCCAAAGCTACTACTACTTTTCTTAGGCCTGTTGATACTGGGTGGATGTGCCAGCTTTCAAAAGCAGGAAGTTCAATCAACATTAGCAATCACTCCAGCCTCGTCACCCCAGGTTGTGGATGAAGTGATAAGTTTGAAAAGGAAGGTTGCCATCGCCCGGTTCACCAATGAAACACGGATGGCGAACAGTTTTTTGAACGAGGGAAGCGATACGCAGGAAAAGATGTCCAAAGCTGCAACAGATATACTTTCAGCAAAGCTGGCAATGTCCAAACGCTTCATCCTGATAGAACGCCAGGATGATTTGGCCATTGAAAACGAGCAAAAGATTTCCAACATCGAAAGCTATAAGATTCCAGCGGATTACCTGATTTTGGGTTCGATCTCAGAGTTTGGGCGCAATACCAGCGGGAATGTTGGTCTGGTTGACAGAACCAAAAAGCAAACCGCCTACGCCAAAGTAACCATGCGGATCATTGATACTCGCAGTGGAATGGTGATTTATGGAGAGGAAGGAGCAGGAGAAGCTTCCAGTGAAGTTGGCACAGTTTTGGGGATGGGCTCCCGGGCAGGCTATGACGATAGCCTCACCGATAAAGCAATTGACGCTGCCATCAGCAGCGTGATCCAAAACCTGATCAATAAGCTCTCACATGATCCCTGGCGCTCGTATGTGCTAAGTAAGGAAGGTGCTGATGTGTATATCGCCGGAGGAGCTCTGCAGGGAGTAAAACCCGGAGACGTATTTAAAGTTTACCAACGCGGCAAGCAAGTTGTAAATCCACAAACCAATCTGCCGGTGGAACTGCCGGGTACCCAGATTGCCACAATCAAAATCAACACGCTTGTGCCTGGAACGGAACTTACTGAACTTTCCAAAGCCTCAATCATCCAGGGCAGTATCCCCGATGATGGTTTTGAGAATATCTATGTGAGCGATAAGTAAGGAGAGATAATGAAAGGATTGGTATTAGTGATCGTGCTGGCAATGCTATTGCTTACGGCTTGCAGTGTGGAGAAAGTCACTCAGGAATCAACCATGAAAGGGGACTACGGGATGCTTAAGCTGGTTGGTGATCCAACCGGCAGAACTGTAATGCTGGATGGACAGGTTTTAACTCTTGATCCAAAGAAAGAAGTGAACATCTTCGAGTTGAAAAGCGGGACATATAAGATCGAGGTACGTGCGAACGACCAGATTGTAATGAACCAGAACTTATTCATCAGCACTTCTCAGACAAACGAGGTTAAGCTTCCATGAGGATCAGATTCGGATTACTCGCAATATTGTTGTTATTGGCTGCCTGTGCTCAGCCTCCCTATCTGTATTATGGTACTTCTTCCCACAGTTATTATCAAGCGGTCAAAAAGCAGGATGAAAAGTCAGTTGCCAAATACAAGGCAAGCCTGGAAGACGTTTTCCAAAAGTCAGCCAAGCTGGGGAAACCAGTTCCTCCCGGGTTGTATGCCGATTATGCCTTGCTGCTGATGAAAGAACAAAATGCAGACGAGGCAAGAGTGTATTTTCAAAAAGAAATGGAAACCTGGTCTGAGAGTCATGACCTCATGAACTTCCTGATGCAGCGCTACAGTATAGAAAAGTAGGGGGAAAAGATGAAAAAGTATATTTATCTATTGGTCGCCGTCCTTATCCTTCTATTAATGGCTGCATGCGCAATGCCCCAATCAACATACCAGGAGCTCTTTCCCAAGATGTATCAGAGTTCTCCGGCCTGCATCATGATTTTGCCTCCCATGAATGAAAGCACGGGAGCGGATGCCAAGGAGTACTTTGCCTGCTCACTGTCAGAATCCATCGGATTGAAAGGTTATTATGTCCTGCCTGTGGAAGCTACCTTTGGTGTTCTTCGCGAAGAAGGACTGTATGATACTGAGAACATGAATGCGGCAGTCCTAAAAAACCTAAAGGAGCATTTTGGGGCTGATGCAGTGCTGTTTTCCACTATCCAGGAATGGGACAAATCCTGGGCAATAACATCGGGATCGCTGAATATAACTTCAAAGTTCGCACTCCTTAGCACAGCTACGGCTGATACGCTATGGGATTTTACCATGAAGACCAATGTCTCAATCGGATCACAGAGTAACAACATCCTGGTTGCTGCCTTGGAGTCTGCAATAAAAACTGCTATTGAAGATTATTTCCCAAATTGCCTTAGTGCCAATACTCAAACAATGGAATACGCCATGCCTTATGGCAAGCATCATCCGGGATTTAACACGGATGGAACAAAGCCCATTGTCCCAAACAAGCGAGGCAGTCTGAGTATTAGCAAGTAACCGTAATTATCGAAAAACAGAGCCTGGCCCCAGCATTAGCTGCCAGGCTCTTTTCTTATCCCGATATATGCCATTGGGTTCGACACGTCACGTGTCGAACGAGGCCGTAGGCCGAGAAAAGTAAGCAGCTGCGTTGCTTCTGCAGATGAGGCGTATGCAAACCTAACTTCAATCGCATGTACTGGCTTCATTCAGGGAACGAAGCTGAGCCAAAACCGAGCTAAAGCCGTGAGTTCCGAGGGGAAGATGGCTATTTCATATAGAGTGAATGCTGTTCATTTTCACAAACAATCTGGGTGAGGAGAAGCATTTTCCCCTTGACACAATATGGCTTTACAGTGTTTGCTCCACACTATGTAAATGTCAACCAATATAGGAGATAAAGATGAACTACTTTTTCAGCGAGGATCAACTTGAGATGCAGGAATTGGCGCGTAGAATTGCCAATGAAAAGATGAAGCCTCTCAGTGAACACTATGATCAGGAAGGGATATTCCCCTGGGATATCGTTGAGGTAATGCGTCAGAGCGATCTTTTTGCCATATTAATCCCTGAGGAATATGATGGGATCAGCGGAAAAGTCATGGATCTGGCAATAGTGACTGAAGAGCTTTGTGCAGTTGATGCTGGCATCGCCCTTGCTTTTGGAGCAACCGGCCTGGGAATGTATCCCATATTGATAGCCGGAAATGAAGAGCAGAAGCAGAAATATCTGCCCATCATCGCAGCCGGAGAGCAGCTTTGTGCATTTGCGCTTACGGAGGCAAACGCTGGCAGTGATGCTGGAGCGATCGAGACCACTGCCCGCAAAGAAGGTGACTATTACATTCTCAACGGAACCAAGCAGTGGATCACCAATGGGGGAGAAGCCGGGATCTATACTGTTTTTGCCATGACAGACAAGACCAAAGGAGCCCGTGGTTGTTCCTGCTTTATCGTGGAGAAGGACACCCCTGGTTTCACATTTGGAAAGAAAGAGAACAAAATGGGCATCCGTGCTTCGGCAACCCGGGAATTGATCTTTGAAGATTGCAAGATTCCTGCTGCCAATCTTTTGGGTCGCGAAGGCACTGGTTTCATCACAGCCATGAAGGTTTTTGATAAATCCCGTCCGATGGTTGGCGCACAGGCGGTTGGAATTGCCCGCGGCGCGTTTGAAGCTTCAGCTCGCTATTCTCAACAGCGTCAGCAATTTGGCAAGCCCATCTCCAGCTTCCAGGCAGTCCAGTTCATGCTGGCGGATATGGCTACGCAGATTGAGGCAGCCCGGGCATTAGTATTCCAAACCGCCAAAATGGTGGATGCAGGAGTAAAGAACTATTCCAAAGAAAGCGCCATGTGCAAATACTTCGCCTCTGATGTGGCGATGAAAGTCACCACCGATGCCGTGCAAATCCTGGGTGGATATGGCTATATGAAGGAATATCCGGTGGAAAAGATGATGCGGGATGCCAAGATTCTGCAGATCTATGAAGGAACAAATCAGATTCAGCGCGGCATTGTTGCGGCAAACCTGCTCAAAGAGTTCTAAAAATGCTGGATTGGGTGGAACACATTCCCATCGCCATCAGTGTATGCGATAAAGAAGGGATTATTATCCAGATCAATGCAACTGCGGCCGAGACCTTTGCGAAATACGGCGGTAAGGAACTGATCGGGAAATCCATCTTTGATTACCATCCTGAACACTGCAATGCGATGATCCGGAAGATGTTGGCCACTGGTGAAAGCCATAGCTACACCATCAGTAAGGCTGGAAAGAAGAAACTGATCCATCAGCAACCCTATCTGGTGGATGGAGAAGTAGCAGGAGTGGTGGAGTTTTCCATCGTACTTCCCGAGAATATGCCCCATTACGAAAGGCAAGCATGAAGATTCTGGTTCACACCTGTTGTGCGCCCTGCCTGATAGCTCCCTATCAGAAGCTGATTGAGGCTGGGCACAACGTTTCCGCTTTGTGGTATAATCCCAATATCCATCCCCTGCTGGAGTATCAAAAGCGCCGGGACACCCTGCGTGACTTTGCCGCAAACAGAGGCTTCGAATTGCTCGAGTATGATGAATATGGCTTGCATCAGTTTCTGCAAAACACCATAGACAAGATTGATCAGCGCTGTGAATATTGCTACCAGAGCCGTTTGGAGAAAGTTGCGCAGCTTGCTTCAGAAAAGGGATTTGATGCATTCAGCAGTACCCTGCTCTATAGCCGATATCAGAAGCACGAGCGGATCATTGAGATTGCCCGGCAAATGAGCAGCAAGTATCAGGTGGATTTCTACTATGAGGACTGGCGTCAGTTGTGGCAGGAAGGCATCCGGCTTTCCAAAGAAGCCGCCATGTATCGTCAACAATATTGTGGCTGTATATTCAGTGAAGAGGACCGTTATCGTGAGCAAATACGAAGAAATTGACCTGAGTGATCTGAAGGTATATTCGATCAAAGAACGTTTCAGCAAGGTGCAGCCAGAGCTTTTTGCCAAAAAGGGGATGGCTGATACCAGTGCGCTGCTGGATTGCTTACCAGATATCCTGGGGGCAAAAGATCTTAAGGCCTTGATTCATAAACTGAAAGTTGCCAAACAGCAAGGTAGAGCAATCATTGTTGGCCTGGGTGGACATGTGATCAAGTGCGGCCTGGCTCCCCTGCTTATCGAAATGATGGAAGCTGGATATATCACTGCCATCACGGTGAATGGCTCGGTGATTATCCATGACTATGAAATTGCCTTTTTTGGAGCCACTTCCGAGGATGTATCTAAAGCTCTGGCCGATGGCTCGTTTGGCATGTCTTTTGATACCTGTTTTGGGCTTAACCAGTGCATTAGTAAAGGCAGTAAATCCGGATTGGGTCTGGGTGAAGCTGTGGGTAAAGAAATCCTGCACAAAGCTCCTCATAGTGAGCTATCCCTGCTGGCGATGGCTTATAAGCTCGACATTCCGGTTTGTGTGCATGTGGCAATCGGGACAGATATTATCCATCAAACTCCATGTGCGGATGGTAAGGCAATCGGGGATTGCTCCTTGCGGGATTTCCGCATCCTTGCCAAACAGGTTTGTGGCCTGAATGGGGGAGGGGTGTATCTGAATCTTGGTTCAGCAGTCATTCTTCCGGAAGTATTCCTGAAAGCCCTGACTGTGGCACGTAATATCAGCGGTGAGGTAAAGAACTTCTGCACCGCTGTGTTTGATATGAATATGCATTACCGGGCGCGGGTGAATGTAACCCAACGTCCGGTGGAAACTGGAGGTGATGGCTATTACTTCCTGGGGCAGCACGAAATCCTGATCCCTCTCTTGATCAAAAGCCTGCTGAGTAGTAACTAAGAGTTTTCCACTGATCTGCGCAGATCAGCTTCAAGCTTCTCAAACGAAAAAGCTCCTCTCGGTAAAATGAGAGGAGCTTTGGATGTTTAGGGAGTGCTTTTTAGTGTTAAAAACCGAACCAGGGGCCTATGCTAAAGGTAATCCCTTCATATTTGGTATTGGGCGAATCCACCACTTCATACTGCTCTTCACCCATACCGATCACCCGCCAATCTTCACGCAGATTGACTCCATACATATAACCGCCTTCCGCGCGCAAGCCCAGCCAGGGAGTAAAGCGTACAAGTAATTCAGCGCGAGGTTGTGCCAATAGATATCCCTTGCTGATCTTAAAATGCGTGTTGTTTGAACCGGTAATAGTCCCGGGGAGATCATTCCAGTTGTAGGCTGCGTTGGTGTTCACAAACTCCAGTTCGTGATTGGCTCCGCCAACAAGCAAGCCCAGAGAAGTAACGATGTTTTTTGTGATTGGGATGCGTTTATCCAGAGTTACACCGCCCATGGTGCTACCATACTGCATCCAAAGATGATAGCCTGGGTTTTCTGAGCTGGTCGAATTCTTGCGTTTGCTGTCATTATACCAGGTTATCTGGCCACCCAGGAAATATCCTTTACCAACGGGGAACTTCCCGCCCAAACCCTGTTGCAGCAAGAACTCATCCTTGTATTCACGAAATCCAAGCGCTGGATTTGAAATCAGACCGTTAATATCATCCATATCCATCTGCACCCACATTGGGATCCAGGTACCACCGCCATAACCGGGGCTGAGCTTCTTCCTGGTAGATTTCGGGGTAGTACTGGTTCCGGATGATTTATCCCCTCTGGAGCCCACCGTCAGATCAAGGCTATCCTGCATACCATCACGGAACACGATAATCGTTACAACATCGCCGGCTCGCAGAGTTTTTTGGATCTTCTCGAAAGTAGCAAAATTGGTTACTTCTCGATTGTTGATGCTTAGAATGATATCATCTTCCTGAAGGCGATAGTTCCAGGCCGGGGATTCACGCACCACACCAGTTACCAGAACCCCATGATTACCCTTATAGTTCAATTCCTGAGCTTTGGGGAAAGTGAGATCTTCCATATAAAGACCAAAATAGGCGGCATCCGGGGCTTCTTTGCCATTCTGTTGGTTGATCACAACTTTGGTATTGATATCATCCAGCCCCTTCAGTTCCATGATGATGTGGCGAGCATCCTCGAGCTCTTCAGTGTCTGTATCTGTGTCAGCCAGCAGCAGACTGCTGAGGCCCAGGATCAGGACCAGGATTAAGCTTATCTTTTTCATTGCTCTAACCTCGCTTGCTATTTTTTCAGTATCAATGTGCAAAAGCTGTGCCAATTGTCCTGCTTCATGGAAGATGCTGAACCTCATGCAGATAGCGGTTAGATTGCCGGCTGTGCCGCATCCCGGTTATATCATTATGATATCAGCCTATATCGTTCTGAGATTGTTTGAGCATCAATATGGAGTTCATCCTCGATTGTTCGGCTGAGCTACAAGCTTGTAACTCATCTATGGTGGATAGTTAACAAATCATTGACATAAATATGGGAAATCTGGGAATGTATCTTGCACATAGGTCCAGATATCTTGACATCCATGGAGGATACCATGAAGAAATTGC
>Ga0265294_10009814_pt1 | contig 10982 bp, 5 predicted proteins | sample MunlanPumphouse3_FD_192504 | JGI IMG/M metagenome (GOLD analysis project Ga0265294, IMG submission 192504) | Groundwater microbial communities from a municipal landfill in Southern Ontario, Canada - Pumphouse #3 | ecosystem: Environmental > Aquatic > Deep subsurface > Groundwater | place...
ATCTTGTCACGAATTCGAATGAATTATGAAACAACCGGACTTAGGTAAAAAAATCACGGAACTGCGCCTGGCGAAGGGCTTGACCCAGGGAGAACTTGCACAAAAATGCAATTTGAGCCTCAGAACGATCCAGCGTATAGAATCGGCAGAGGTCACTCCCAGGAGCTATACCGTGAAACTGATCTTCCAATGCCTTGATTACCAGATCTACGATTCATTCGGCAAATTCACCTACAGGCTGGACAGACTGGCCTACAGGACACGAAAAGGCCTCGGACAATTTTACAAATATGTATTGGATTTATTTAACTTAAAAACACACACCATGAGAAAGATCACTATTTTATCGTTACCCTGTATTGCCATCATACTGCTTTTCTTATTCATAGGAACCGAGTCAAAAGCTCAGAGCCGTGACAAGATCATCGCCAGGATAGCTTTACAGAATACCAAATTTGCAGAATGGTTCAATGCCGGACAAATGGATTCCCTTGGATCTGTATACCTGGAAAACGCATGTATGATCCCTTCCAACTACAGGGAGATCCATGGCAGGGAAAATATAAAAGGCTATTACAATTTTCTGTATGCCACAGGATTTCGTTTCACTGAAAACACTTCCAGGGCACTCATCATTTCAGATTCCATATTGGTAGACAGGGGAGTCTGGAAAACCGGCCAGATGACCGGAACGTATCTGACCCAGTGGCGTCTATGCAAAAACGGTGAATGGTACATTGAAAATGAGATGACGAATACGGATCTTGGGGTAGAGTAAATGATGCAGTAGATGTCAACCTGTTTTTCTTGTAGCCTTGTTAGTTCTATACAAACTGGTTTCTGTATTCTTTTGGGGTAAGGTGGTATTTTTTTGAGAATTCCTTGTAGAAATATGCCTTATTGTTGAACCCGGACTGGTACATGATCTCCTGGACTGTTTTATGGGTAGTTTTCAATAGTTTCTCGGCATGATTCAGGCGGATGGAACGAATATACTCAGTAGGTGTCATGCCGGTTACTTCTTTTATTTTCCTGTAGAGCTGCATTTTGCTAATAGCAATCTCGTTGGCAATGAAATCCATGGAAAGGTTTTCGTTGTCAATGTTGTCGTATACTATCTGGGTAATATGTAGCAACAATTCTTTGTCTTCTTTATGCATTATACGGCCCTCAAATTGCTCCAAGGCAAAAGAAGGAGAATTTGAATATTCGCTCAAAGTCTTGGTCTTGTTCAGTAAGCTTGCAATAAGCACTTCCAGGTGGCGGATGTTGAAAGGCTTGTTTAAATAGGCATCTGCACCTATTGCATAACCTTCTATCTGGCTTTCAATATCACTTTTGGCTGATAGAAATATGACCGGGATATGTTTGGTGTGGTCAAGTGACCTGATTTCCTTAACAAACTCCACGCCATTCATAACCGGCATTATGATATCGCTTATAATTAATTGTGGAAGGTATTGTTCCGTAATCTCTATGGCTTCTCTACCGTTAGAAGCTTCCAGGATATTGTAACGGTCAGACAGGAACTCCCTTATCATAGAGCGGATCTGCAGGTCGTCCTCAACAATAAGGATCAGTGTCGCTTTCATATCAGGAATCCCGCCTTCATTTGATGAAATAGTGTCCTGGTCTTCAGGACGCGCTGCCATGACCTCGTGGGCGAAGTGTGTTCCCCCTTCAGGTTGTTCGTCTACGATCAGATCCGGTTGTGGTATAAGAGGAGCCTCGGGCAGATGTACTATGAAAGAGGTATAAGTCTGCCCGTCACTTTGTACATTAATGTCACCCTGCAATACCCTGGTAATGCTTTTACATAAAGCCAGCCCAATACCGTGCCGCGACTGCCTGCTATAAGAAACTTGTTTTTCAAACCGGTTCAGCACCTCAAACCGGTCAAAAATATATTCCTGGAAAGCGGGTTTAATGCCAATGCCTGTATTGGTTACCCGTATGGATAGCATATTATCCCTAACATCGGTGATAATATCTATTTTTTCATTTTCAGGGGTATATTTTACAGCATTGGAAAGCAGATTGAATACGATCTTCTCTACGCTGTCGCGATCTGTTTGCCAATGGATATTCCCGGGAATAGAGGTAATGGAATACCGGATCTTTTTCTGTTCCATAATATCTATGAAATTGTCCAGCACAAACTTAATAAGCTCCTGTATATCAATTATTTCTATGTTTAATTTAAGATGACCTGTATCTGCCTTTCTAAATTCTATCAATTGTTGGATCAGATGTTGCATCCTCTCAGAATTGGATTTGATGATTTGTACATATTTTTTTGTCATCATATCCGAGGATTTTTCTTTCAGGAGCTTTTCACAGGGACTGTATATCAATGTCAGTGAATTCGAAAACTCGTGAGCGATATTTGTAAAAAAGCTGAGTTTGGCCTGGTGAATCTCTTCGGCTTTTTGTTTTTCCATTTCTTTTAACTTGATATCATTCCTGACTTTGATCTGGTAAAACATTATTTTTCGGACTCCCAATAAAAGAAAGAAACCTAAAAGGGCATAAAAGAAATAAGCCAGGTTGCTTTCCCACCAAGGAGGATTGACCATTATAGGCAAAGTAAAGCAGGTCTCTCCCCATACCTTGTCGGCATTGCTGTTCCTAACTTTTAATACGTATTTTCCTTTAGGGAGGTTAGTGAATACAATGGTATTCGATGTTCTCAGCTGTACCCAGTCGCTTTGATAACCCTCCAACATGTAGGATATTTCACACTTGGGACCTGTCAGGTAGTCAATATGTGAAAAATGAAAACCAAACGATTTGTACTTGTAAGATAAAGTCAATACATCCTGATCTTTTTTCTGAACAAGAAAATCGGAAAGATTGTATTCTTCATTGTCAACATAGAATGCATCTAACAAGAGCATTGGAATACTTTCATCGTGAATGATCGTCAGCGGATTGAATTCATTAAATCCGCTTATCCCACCAAAATAGAACAAAGAAGTATTGGGGCTGGCATAATACGCTCCATCGGAAAACTCATTGTTTTGCAATCCGTCGCTGGCATAATACGATATGATTTTGTACGGTTCTTTTTTGCGTGACAGTTTGGCAATTCCATTGTTGGTACTCACCCATATGTTGTTTTGTTTATCTTCAAGTATACCGTGAATGGTATTGTTTGGCATGCCGTTTTTTTCACTAAAATTGTCTACGTTCAGTATACCGTCCGGACCCCGGGTAATTTTATTTAACCCCATGCTGGTTCCTGCCCAAAGATTACCTGTATGGTCTTTATACAAGCACAGTACATCATCACTGCTGGAGTAATCGGGATTATTTTGTGAAAATTTGAATGTTTCGAAAGTATCGTCAACGGTATTGAAACGGTTGATTCCGCCGCCTCTTGTAGCGATCCATAAATGTGAAGGATCGTCCCGGATGATGGAATAGACTATATTATTGCTTAGTGAGGACTGGTTAGCACGGAATACATATTGTCTAAAATTCGTTATTCTGTAAGGGTGTTGTGAATTGTCTATTTCCAGCCGGTACATACCGTAACCACTGGTACCCGCCCATAATACATTCTCATCCTCGGGTAACAGCGCATAAACAGATGAGAGGTTGATCTTATCCTTCAGATTATTGGAAGGAGTAAGTTTTCTTATCTGTTCCGAGTTGCTGTCGTAGTAGTTAATGCCGTTTCCATCCGTTCCAATCCAAAAGGTGTTGTTTTCCCCCCGGGCGATTGTAAAGACCGAGTTGCTGGTCAGTCCCTGCTCTGTCCTGAAATGCGCATTTAAAACCAGTCTGCTGCTTTTTTCATCCCGGTTAAATATATATATACCGCTCCCTTTAGTACCTACAAGCAGGTTCCCCTCTCTGTCTTCGCAGAAAGTTCTTACGGCACTGTTCCCGAAATCAGTAACGTTCTGGGAGGAATATGTAATAAACCGTTCTTGTGACGGGACGATCTTGAAAATACCCTGCATATCGGTTCCCACCCACAAAATGTTTTGTGTACCGCAATGAACCGACAAAACGGAGCAGTTGCCTATCATCTCCAGGGTGGTCTCGTTTCTCAAATCATAAGAATATAATCCCTTATCTGTAGCAAGGTAAAAAATAGAATCCCTGTAACAGAAATCCCTTACCGTTCCATTTTCAGGGATTTCAAATGCTGTATCACTTAACATTCCTAATCCGGTGTCATACAAATACAAACGACCGTCTACTGTCTGTATTATCAAACCGTAGTGATGGCCATAAAAAATAGATACTATGTTAGAAAGAAGGGGAACCCGGCTTGTTTCTTCCGTCCCAAGAGCGTCAGCTTTTATATTAAAGGATCGTTTATGTAGTTTATTTTCTTTTGTCAGTATCCAGAGGCAGTTTTGATCATCAAAAACCATCTTTTTGATATTCAGGTCTACAGCAATATTCAGGCGGTGGAATTTTTTTTGTTCAGGATCGTAGCCATACAATCCCTGCTGATAAACCCAGGCAAAGAGCCTGCCGGAACGGTCAAAGGCTATATGATAGGAATGCTCATTGGTAATTCCCGCCTGCAGGGTATCTACAAAAAACCTTTTGAAAGCCCGGTCTTTTACTGAGAAACGGTTTATCCCGACATCTGTGGCTATCCACAATACATCTTCACTTACCTGGATAATGTCCCGTATAATATTGTTACTGATGCTTTGGGAATTCCCGGGTACCGGTTTGTATACTTTAAAATCACTGCCGTTGTACATATTCAAACCGTCCCATGTCCCAAACCACATGATCTGTTTGGAATCCTGAAAGATGATGTTTATGGAACTGTTGGACAAACCGTCGTTATTGGTCAGACGCTGTATATCGTACTCCTCCGCAAAAAGCGGAAGCCACAAGATAACAATGCCTAAACAAAACAGCGTTTTCTTCATTTTAGATCAAAATATACTTGTCTTTCATATCAAATATACAACACTTTGTCAGGAAATAAACGGAAAAAGTATGCTTTTTGCATATAAAGAGTATCTTATTCTTGTTTTGTAAGATTAGTAAACTAATTTGATAAAATTGGATACCTTGTTCTTTCCAGGGTAAAGCTAATTTTGAGAAAACAACATTCTATGGATATTGCAAAACGTTCGGAAAGTAATCCATTATTGAAACCGTCCGACCTAAAACCCGGAATAGAAGGAATGGAAATTACCTGTCTTCTCAATCCGGGTGTATTCAGAATGGACGGTAAGACCTGGCTTATACTACGCGTTGCTGAAAGGCCGTCCCAGGTTCCCGGTAAGATTAGTTTCCCGGTATATAATGAACAAGGTGAAATTGAAGTGCTGCATTTTGATAAGAATGATCCATTGCTGGATGCTTCTGATCCCCGCGTGATCAAATACAAAGGACAGAATTATCTGACCACATTGTCCTATTTTCGGATGGTATGCAGCCATGACGATATCAATTTTCGGGAAGATCCTGCTTATCCGCCTGTTTTTGGAAAAGGTTTTCTGGAATCGTTCGGGATTGAAGATTGTCGCGTAGCAACTATGGAAGACGGGTATTACCTTACTTATACCCAGGTGTCACCTGTAGCTGTAGGGGTGGGGCTCCTGGTTACCAAAGACTTTTGTCACTTTGAGCGGAAAGGTATGATTTTCCCTCCACACAACAAAGATTGCGCAATCTTTGAACAAAAGATCAATGGAAGGTATTACGCTTTTCACAGGCCGAGCAGCCCCGAGCTGGGAGGCAATTATATTTGGCTTGCCGAGTCTCCCGACTGCTTGCACTGGGGGAATCACAAATGCGTTGCAGTCACCCGCCCGGAAAGCTGGGATTCGGAAAGGATAGGAGCTGGAGGTCCCCCGATCAGAACATCCGATGGCTGGCTGGAGATTTATCACGGAGCCAATAGCGAGAACCGTTACTGCCTGGGAGCATTATTGCTTGATCTGAACGATCCTTCCAAAGTGCTGGCACGCAGCAAGGAGCCTGTTATGGAACCGATTGCCTCATATGAACAGACGGGGTTTTTTGGCAACGTCGTTTTTACCAATGGTCATTACCTTACAGGAGACACCCTAAAGATTTTTTACGGTGCCAGTGATGAAGTGATATGTGGAGCGGCTTTTTCTATTCATGAAATTTTTAATTCCTTGAAATAAAGTGGGAAAGAATATATTCAAAGAATTTGCATTTTTTCGTTCGCAGTCCCTGAACATAAGGACATTGCTTATAACCAATATGTTGTATGCATTAATCCTGCCCATCATTGAAATATTTGTCGGGGCATATATCATGCGAAACACGGGAATCCCTGCTTATGTAGCAATTTATCAGCTTTGCATGTATGCCGGGATAGTCTTTTCTTCACTTTTGAATGGTTGGCTTTTGCAGAAGTTCAGCTCCAGTCTCCTCTATGGTTTTGGGATCGTTCTTTCAACTATAGTCATGGCCACTATGATGTTTGTCAATTCCATAGGTATTGTTGAACTGGGGATCACCGGTTTGATCCTGGGGTTTTCTACCGGTTTTTTCTGGACCAACCGCTATTTTCTGGCATTGAATGCGACTAACGACGATAACCGCAATTATTTCTTTGGACTGGAAACATTCTTCTTTTCCATGTGGAGTATATTGGTCCCGTTGATGGTAGGTGCTTTTTTGGTAACGATAGACGGTTTATCCATTTTTGGACTTCCCTTTAATATAAACACTGGCTACCAGATAGTTACAGTCATTGCTTTTTTCATATCAATCTGTGCGTGCATTGTGCTGGCCAGGGGGAAATTTAAAAATCCTGTGCAAAAAAAATTCCTCTATGCAAGATTTCATATTCTGTGGCACAAATTGTTGACCCTGGCCGGACTCAAGGGAATGGTACAGGGGTTTTTAGTGACCACTCCCGCGATATTGGTTATGCGTCTGGTAGGGGACGAAGGAACACTGGGACTGATTCAGGGTATTGGAGGTGCTTTGACGGCTGTATTGGTTTATGTGTTGGGTCGCATTACCAAGCCCAGGCACAGGATGGCTGTCTTTGGTTTCGGGCTGTTGGTTTTCTTCATTGGAACATTGTTCAATGCGATCATGTTTTCTGCTACCGGTGTAATCATCTTTGTTTTCTTCAAAGTGATGTTCCAGCCCTTACATGATCTGGCCTATTTTCCCACCATGATGAAAACAATAGATGCCGTTAAAAAAATTGAGAAAAGGGACGAGTATACCTACATCATGAGTCATGAGATCGGATTGTTCATTGGACGTGCCTTTGGCATGCTGCTTTTCATCTTGCTGTCCTACATGGTGTCTGAAATGTTTGCCCTCAAGTATGCATTGGTTATTGTGGGAACCATACAGTTAATCTCGTTACCTCTTGCCAAACATATTATTAAAGAAATAGATACAAAATATTCTGACATATAATGAAACATAATTTTGTATTCATAACAGTGGTTTTTCTAACACTTCCATTCTACAATTGTTCTGACAATTTAGGCAGCGAAGTACAACAGACGGATGTTCAACGAATTGAGCAAATGCCTAACATGCCGGAACCGTACAAGATCATTGACTGGAAACAAAAGGCCAGGGAGTTTGATGACTATGTCTTTGGTTTTAATGCCGACCTTCCGGCTGGTACTATGATCTGGCTGGATGATAACCAACGCAATATCCCTCAGTTTACATTTGGATTGTATACTGCTGTAAACGATGCCCGTCAGGGTCCGGATAAGAACCAGGGAGAATTTCATGAAAGCATTAATTCTCTGGCAGCTATCATGGGAGCCGGATTGATGGGAATAGATAAAACCAATCAGGATGGGTACAACTATGTAAAGATGGTCCAGAATTATTTCAATTCAGATAACGGATGGAACATCATGATGAATAACACCAATCCCCATGTGGCTTTACTGGGAGGAGGTTACGGTCGTGACTGGTGGTACGATCTTTTACCTAACGTACTTTATTATAATATATGCGACATTTTCCCGCCAGTGGAAAATGCAGACAATATTCAGCAGATCATAGCAGAGCAATTTTGCAGAGCCGATTCTTTGCTTAACGGGAACTACGACTATTCCTATTTCGACTATTCCCGTATGCAGGGCATGGTCAACAATATTCCACTTCAGCAGGATGCCGCCGGAGGTCACGGGTATGTGCTGTACTCGGCTTATATGAAATTTGGTGATTGCCGTTACCTTCAACATGCAAAAAGTGCCATTCAGGCACTTAACGACCAAACAGAAAGCTGTTTCTATGAAATTCTTCTGCCCATTGGCATTTATACGGCTGCCCGTCTGAATGCCGAAGAAGCGACAAACTACGATATTGCCAAAATGCTGGACTGGGTTTTTGAAGGCACCCGGAATCCGTTGGGCAGAGAAGGGTGGGGAGTGATCGTAGGCAAATGGGGCCGGTATGACGTAAGCGGATTGCAGGGAAGCATCATTGACGGCGGTGGTTATGCCTTCCTGATGAACAGTCTTCTGATGGCCATGCCATTGGTGCCTATGGTTAAATACGAGCCCTCTTTTGCCCGGGCCATAGGAAAATGGATGTTGAATAATGTTAATGCCTGCCGTCTGTTCTATCCTGATCAGATAGCAGATGAAAACCAGTGGTTACCGGAAATGAAAAACTTTACCCGCTCCATTGTTGCTTACGAAGGACTCAGGTATGAGGATTGCTACGACAGCCCTCGTTTACAAGATGTTCATCCCGTAGCTTTGGGAGACGGCCCCAAATGGCATCCCGACAATCCCAAAGAATCTATGTTCAGCCTCTACAGTACGGCCCCTGTGGGCATTCTGGGAGCGATGACAGATACTACGGATGTGCCAGGTATTTTGAAACACAATTGCAATGTGACCGATTTTTATTCTTATCCCTCACATCCTGTTTTTTTACTTTTCAATCCGTATGAACAAGACCGGAAAGTTACCTATCAAGTATCCGGCAAGAAGGCAGACCTGTATGATATCGTTTCTGCTCGTTACCTGGCAAGCGATGTGGAGGATCGTGCCTTAATAACCATCCCGGCAAATCAGGCATGCCTGGTTGTAGAATTGCCCTCCGGGAGCAAAATCAATAAAAACGCCATTTATAAAAAATAAATATGATGAAAAAAGCACTGTTGATCATTTTATTTGGTTGCATTGCCAATTTACTGCCGGCACAAACGCTTTTGGAAATCAGCGGAACAGTTAAAGAAGCCGGTACAGATGAGCCTCTCATAGGGGTTACGATCCTGGTAGTTGGTACAGACCGCGGCACAACAACAGATATTGACGGAAAATTCAGTCTGAATGTGCCGCAGAATAGTACCCTTAGAATTTCATACATTGGTTTTACTGCCCAAGAAATCCTGGTAACCGAACAGACGACGCTGGATATTAATCTGGAACAGGAATCCATGGTTATGGATGAATTGGTAGTGGTGGGTTACAGCGTTCAGAAAAAGCGCGATGTCCTTGGAGCCATAAGTAAAGTAGAAGACAAAGACCTGACAAAAACACCGGTGGCATCGGCCCAACAGGCATTGCAGGGCCGGGTTGCCGGGGTTAATGTAGCGACGCAGACAGGGGCCCCCGGATCGCCCATTGCCGTAAGAATCCGTGGTGTGGGCTCCATTAATGCCAGTAACGAGCCGCTCTATATTGTAGACGGGATTCCCCAGGAAGGCGCCCTGAATAACATTTCTCCCAACGAAATTGAGAACATGACCGTACTGAAAGATGCCTCTTCGGCGGCTATTTACGGATCGCGTGCTTCCAATGGAGTGATCCTTATCACAACAAAAAGCGGAAGATCAGGAAAGGCCAGGATCACTTACAATGCCCAGCTGGGTTACCAGTTTCACGGCAGCCTTACCCCTATGGCCACCACAGAGCAATTCATAGAGCTGTACAACCAGGCGGCTGCAACGGATAACGCGGCATCTATTGTAAAAAGGCAATTGATCCAGGGAGACTGGGTTCAGGATTTTCCCGATGTGAATCACCTGGAAGAAATTTTCAGGGTGGCCCCCATCCATTCACACGAACTTTCTTTCAGCGGCGGAAATGAAAGAACACAATACCTCATCTCCGGTACACTTTTCAAACAGAACGGGATCATCAAGGGAACGGATTACAGCAGGTATAATATGCGTTCCAATGTCTCTTCCGACCTGAAAGACTGGCTGAAAGTAACCCTTAACGTAAGTGGCGGTTTTTCAAATAACCGTTTGGTTTCCAGTTCGGGTGACGGATATGCAGGCGAGGGTGGCAGTGTGGTAAGGTATGCCCTGTTCAGGAATCCGGCCATACCCGTTTATGATGAAAACAATGAGTTTGTGGATCTCCCTTCTGAGTATTATGGCAATTCTGTCTACAATTCGTTTTTTGGTGACGGTTACAGCCCCGAAGGATTATGTGAAAATACTGACAGAACAAGAAAGATCAAATCATTGCTTATTTCCGGGAGTGCGCTCCTTACCCTGCCGGCCAATTTTTTTGTTAAGGCAACGGCAGGCACGGACTACAACGATACTGAAATGAGGGAGTTTAACAAAACATGGGGGACAGCCAACAGGATCAACAGCACCAACAGCCTGAATGTTTCCACTGTAGAACAGAATACCTGGACAGTCAATACCACACTGAATCATAGTATTACAATAAGTGACAAACATAACATTACCTCTTTGTTGGGAGGTGAGGCCATCAGAAATACGGGAGAGGGTTTGTACGCCAGTGAAAGCGAATTTACCAATGCAGATCCCAATTTCGTATACCTGGGTTTGGGTACTACTAAAAAGAACAATAACCAGACCGAATGGTCATCCAGTCTGTTGTCATTTTTTGCCAATGTCAATTATAATTACAAACAGAAGTATTATTTGTCAGGAATCGTTCGTCGTGACGGTTCCTCCCGGTTCAGCAAAGAAAACCGTTGGGGCACCTTCTATTCAGTATCCGGTGGGTGGAACATGGAAGAGGAAGATTTCATGAAACAGGCAG
>Ga0265294_10009816_pt1 | contig 10981 bp, 8 predicted proteins | sample MunlanPumphouse3_FD_192504 | JGI IMG/M metagenome (GOLD analysis project Ga0265294, IMG submission 192504) | Groundwater microbial communities from a municipal landfill in Southern Ontario, Canada - Pumphouse #3 | ecosystem: Environmental > Aquatic > Deep subsurface > Groundwater | place...
GTTCTTTTTCTTACAGCTTTCATTTCTTAGAAGGAAAATATAATTAATCAAAATTTAGCTAAAAAATTAATGAATATATTAAATTATTACAGGACTACTACAAGGATGCATAGGTTACAGGCACAAAAATAACTAAAATTTACAATAAAAAATAAATTGGCACAATATAAAAAAATACATTATAATTATTCCATAAGAAACAAAATTAATTCACACGCAATAAGGAGGGAACCTTATAGAACGAAGAAACTATAAGCTGAGAAAGGTTAACCATCGGAAACGATGGGACGCAAAGTTACGGGTCCCTCTCCATGATTCCCCTCAATGGGACTGCCGGACTACCTGCTTTTTGCCCCAGGATCATCTTTTTTATTTTCTATTTTCTTTAAATATATTACATTAGAAGAAGCCATTTTTAAGAGTATCATAATACAACTATAGATTTTTTTCTATTTTTTCTATACATATAAAAAGAAAGGGGATGCTGCCAGCCAGTCAGAAAGGATGAAAAGAGCACACTATCTAAAAGGATAGGCCGCAAAGTCATGGGTCTGTCTCAACTCTGCATTGAGAAGACAGCCAGACTCCCAACTTTTCAATATTGAATGTAAGGATAAAAATTATTGTTTTGTGCTATTAAGTGTCAATCAAAATAATTTATTCTGTTTAAATTTGAAAAAGGAGTATAAAAATGTTCAATAAAAAATCATTTATCGGTATTTTAGTTATTGTGCTTACAATGATGCTTATTGTTGGCTGTTCGGAGATAGCTCCAAACATTTCATTGGAACTGGAAAGGAAAAAACCAGACTCAATGCCGCAGCAGGCACTGGATAACCAGCAGGCAACAGCGAATGTTCCGGATCATGCACAGGCAAATTTACCATTTGGTGAAGAGGGCGGGGAAGCTGTACCAATCAGCATTGTTTTGTCCTGGGGAACTTATATGGGGGATTCTACTAGCTATAATATTTGTTTTCAAACAAGCTTAATAGACCCTAACGGTGTTACGACCACTGCCGAGGATTTTGGATGGGGTGAATCTGGAGAGGATAAGACTGTGACAACAGTGGTTGATACTTTTATTCCCGGCACATATTATTACTTTGTAAAGACTATGTCTAACTATGGTGATGTGACATATACAGATATGAGCTCTTGTGAAGTAAATGTTTATGATACTACTATCAATTCATTGCTGGCAACATTTGATGTTACGGATGCTACAGTGGATTTGGAGTCAGTTGGGATACCAGAGAATTCCCTAACTTGGAAAGTATTTACCTTTGATGGTAGTACCGGGGAAATTACTCCAGTTAATGAGCTTAACACTACTTATGCCATACCTTGGTAATATTTATTTATTACAATAATAACTAGATAAGTGAAAGGGGATGTAAATCATTTTACCAATTTTGCATCCCCTTTATATCTTGTTTTTATTAATAAAAAAGTATAAACAATAGCGGCAGTTTTGTCGATAATTTGAATACTCTTGATAATGTTCATGTTATTCAGACTGCCTGTGCCTCAGACGAAGGGGCAACCACAGATGTAGATGAATGGGATTCATTTGATGATATTAATCCTTCTGATGCAGGCAGCGAATGGACCAGTTCTCTGATCAGGGCAATGGAATTGATTGTTAACAATTCTGACAGGCTGGGTACAATCCAGAATATGGCGAGCATGTATGGTGTACCGGTGACTTCAGTATTAATTTGTGAAGCCGGTTTTGGAGCAGTTGGTTCTAATCCGGGAATTGGATTGTCTACTATTTCTGTTTTACCTTTGTAGATACTGTCTAACAAAATATCTTAATTAATTACTGTGTCAGGGGCAGAAAGCATCACAGATGCTTTAAAGGTTTTTATACTTTATTTTAGCTTTTTGTAGTATAATGTTATTTATAAAAATTTAAATATTCTGATACTTTGTAGAAGTAAAAATATTTATTCAATTACCAACCTTGAGGAGTTGAAAATAAAAGAATGGTTTTTAACAAAGCAAAAATATTACTTATAATCTATATTATATTTTTTCTATTATTAGGTTCCACAGCTTCTAGTCTTGCTCAACAGGATCGAAGTTTTCAGATCACCGATTATCAGGCTCAGGTAGAGATATTGGAAAACGGAGATGTTCGGGTCAGCGAAATATTTACCTATGAGTTTAGTGGAAGCTTTAATGGTATTATTAGAAGTATTGGGCTTACAGGTTCTGATGGATTGGAGTATTTCAGAGCATCACAGTATCTTCCACAGAAAAAAGCATTAGACATTACACGTGAAACAGAAGGTAATATGGTTACCTTCCGAATTTATGATCAATCTGCCAATGAGAGAAAATCCTTTTTGCTGGAATATCAACTGAAGAATGTGATTACAAAATATAATGATATTGCTGAATTTTACTGGAAATTTTTTGATCAGAGCAACAGCTCGCCGATTCAACGGATACAGATTGAAATAACTTTCCCGGGAAAGACAATCAATACCGAGACTGAGGATCTAAAAGTTTTTGGTCACGGTCCATCACAGGGTCAGGTAACTATATTAGACAGAGGAGTTGTCCTGTACGAGGTAGATAGTTTGTCAGCAAATGAGATGGTAGAGGCAAGGGTTCTCTTTCCCACTGATTTTGTGCCCGATGCCGGTAGGATAGTTAACAAAGATCAATATGCACAAATCATGCAGGAAGAATTGGCATGGGCAGAAAGATCAGGCAGGCAAAATGTCTTTGTGATTTTAGGTTTACTGCTGATACCAGTTATCATAATATTAAATATTATAAATGCTATTCGCATGTATTTTAAATATGACCGGGAACTAAAACCGGAAATGGAACTGGATTATTACCGGGAGCTGCCTTCAGATATTACCCCGGCAGTATTGAGTCATTTAATGAGTATCCAGGGTGCAGTTACCAAAGATATTATGGCCACATTGATGGACCTGACCCGAAGGAAATATCTGCAGTTTGAGGAGACAACAAGCGGCGGTTGGATTAAGAAGAAGGATTACAGGTTTATCCTGTTAAACGAGGATATTACTACTCTAAAACAACATGAAATAAATTTAATTAACTGGTTTTTTTATAGTATCGGAGATGGTAATTCTGTCACTTTAAAAGAGATTGAAAATTACTCAAAGGCATCCAGGACCCAGAGTTCATTTCGGCATCAATACCAGCAGTGGCAGAATACAGTGAAAAAGGAATTCCAGAAATACAATTATTTTGGCAGATCCAAAGAAGGACTAACAACGGCTTTGAAGATATTTTTATTGGAAATTGCCATATTTGTGATATTAGTTATAGTCGCATTTTTTATGAAGGTACCCTGGATGGTATTAATACCATTATTGTTGACAATTATCTTTACGGGAGTAGGATTGGTAATATACGGTGGAATAATCAGAAAAAAAACACAGGAAGGTATAAATGAACATGAAAAATGGTCTGCATTTAAGCGATTCTTGCTACATTTTAGCAACATGAAAGATTATGAAATACCTTCCCTGGTTATCTGGGAACATTACCTTGTTTATGCTATTTCCCTGGGGATAGCAGATAAAGTTATTTCTAAATTGCGGGTGGTGCTGGCTGACCAGGATATCAATATCAATATGAGAAATTCAGCATTACTTTATCATATGACCGATAGAAATGGCCAGTTAAATGCATCAGTGTTTCGCTCTTTTGATAAAGCTTTTAGTAATTCCATGGTAAGAACCAGCCCTTCCAAGGGATCAGGTGGTGGATTCTCATCCGGCGGAGGAAGAGGCGGCGGTGGCGGAGGTGCCGGTGCTTTTTAATAAAAAAACAAGAAAAATATTAACCTGGCAGTATTGCCAGATTGTAATATATTAATAAATAGATTGTAATAGGCAAAGGAGCAATAATTATGAGTTATATATTAATTTTTTTGGTACTGATTGGACTCTGGGCAGCTGTTACCTATAACAGGCTTGTGGTACTAAGAGGAAGGGTTGACAATGCCTGGGCACAAATTGATGTTCAGTTAAAAAGGCGCTTTGATTTAATACCTAATCTGGTCAATACGGTTAAGGGGTATGCCCAGCATGAGAAGGAGACATTGGAAAAGGTAACTGAATCCAGAACCAAATATCTTTCAGCTAACACTCCGGATGAAAAACTGCAGGCAAATTCAGAATTAGCAGGGGCCTTAAGCAGATTATTCGCAGTTGCCGAGAGCTATCCTGACCTGAAGGCAAGTACAAATTTCCTGGAACTGCAAAATCAATTAAAGGACACAGAAGATAAAATTGGATTTTCCAGACAATTCTATAATGATACTGCCATGAAATATAATGTTGATATTGTGAAAGTCCCGGTTTCAATTATTGCCGGTCTTTTTGGCTTTAAAAGCCGTCCTTATTTTCAGGCTGAGGGCGAGAGCAGGGAGAATGTGGAGGTTAAATTTTAGAATTATCAATTGACATATTAGGTTGATATATGGTAAAAATAGACTAAATTTGTTTTTTTACATTTATTTTAATATAGAGTAAATATGTTTATAGGCAAAAAAAATAGTATCAAACTAAAGGCAAGAAGAATTTCAATTTTTAATAATAAGAATTGGAGTAGTTCCTGCCTTTTTATTTTCTTATTATTTATTTTATTATCAATATCCTTTGATGGTCTTGCTGAGCCAGAGCCAAAATTTCTAATTGTTCATCTTGATGCCCTATCTTCACCTAATTTCTTTCAGTACATGGAAGAAGGTCATTTTCCAAATTTAAAATCAATCTTTCAGGATGGTGACGGGCATGTAATACCTTATGGACTTGCTCTGTTCCCTGGAGGGACCGAAACAACGGTTCCCCATTTAAGAAAAGGTGAAGATAATTCTACCGGAGGAGTTGGATGGGGTTATTATGACCGGGAAAAAGAAAAGGTTGTGCCAAAATATGTAACCTTCTTTGACATGTTTTCCCATATACCGAGGAGGGCAAAAGCCGGATTTATATATGGAGTGCCATACCTGGATTTCTTTAATTTTTATCCGATAATGAACCTACCTGAGCTTTTAGATACTTACAATGTTTTACAATTTTTCTGGTTCGCTACTGATTCTTTAGGGCATTATTTTGGTGAAAAACCGTATTTGGCCAGCTATAAAAGATTTGATAGTTATATAGGAAGGTTAGTAAAAAGACTTGATATGGATGAGGTCAATCTTATTATTTATAGTGATCACGGTATGTCTTTTGGGAGATTTATCGATTCTCCCCAGGAAGAAGAGATTAAAAGAATTATCGGGGACGACCTCAAGGTTTATATTCATCCAAATGTGTATTTAGATAATCCTGACGAAAAAGATTATTGGGCTCAGAAAATTACTCTGGAAAGTGAAATTGATTTTGCTTTTTTTAGAGAAAATGCCGAAGAAGTTGTTGGTTATACAGATTATGGAAAAATAATCTTCCAGGGGGATAGCCATGATAAAATCAGGTATCTTTATGAGGGTGAAGATGCTTTTGATTATTATAAAGATGATTACCGGGGAGAATGGCTGGATGCAGATGAATGGTTATCTCTAACCAGAGAAAGTAAGTATCCCGGTGTCCCCCCCAATGTATACAATCTACTTATGAATGAGAAAGCGGGGGATATTGTCATAGTAATTAATCCCCCCAGGATACCAATTTTTAATTTACGCTATCCGGCGAATCATGCCGGATTAACAAAGACTGATTTACTTGTTCCAATTCTGTTAAAAGGAAAAGAGCTGGAACATCTTTATGATACAGAAGAGATATGGCTTCATGATTTGTTTAATCAGATTCCGTCCCTTGATTTGAATAGTAAACCTGACCGTGAAAAACATTCCTTCTCATTCTGGGGTAACCTACAAGACGGCCAATACCCTGGCTTTGAATTATCTATTTCTCCGGCGTATCGCTGGAATGTTGTGCTGCAATATGAAAATGATCTTTATAATGGCAGATTTGAATACGACTTTTACAGCTCCTATGTAATCAGGCTGTGGATAGGTGCCGGTTTGGAATACCAGGAAAAAGAGTATGAGCCTTTTTTGCATACCCGCATACAAATGGATTTTGATAAAATACGATTTAATTACGGTGTACAGAGCCATCTTTTTGATTTAAAGAATTGGGAAGAAAACAAAAAAGAATTAATATATAAAGTAAACAACAGGCTGTCAATTGACTGGCAAATCCCCAACCGTCTTGGTTTCAGTATCTACTGGTAGTTGTCACGGGGACGGTTCTTTTGACAATCTTTTTGTAATAAAGTAATGCTAAAAACTCTTTTCTTTTAGCATTATCCAACTCATATTCCACATATCACATATATAATACTTCAAAAACCTGCTATTTTAATCTTTAGAGACTGATTTAAATAATTCACAATCTTATAGGAATATTAAATCAGAATTATATAAATATTTTTAAGAGTATTTATTAATTATTTATGCATACTGTGAAAGAAATAAACAATTTTAAGCGTATTAATAGTTAGTGAAAGTTACATTACAATTTTTTAAACACCAAGAGGGAATTAATTATTTTTCAAATAGAAATTTAAGAATCAGGCTACAAATATCTAAATAATAAAAGGAGAGTTATATGAGATGCCTATTAAAAATAAGAAACTGAACTGGCTACGGACAATTATCCAGATTGCTTTTTTATCAGTGGTAATTCTGGTAAGTATTAATCATTATCGTGTCTCACAAGGGTTAGCCCCATTATTGGTAGGTTCACCCTCGTTTCATTCTATTTGCCCTTTCGGCGGGGTAGTAACTGCCTACCATTATTTTACTGAAGGAATATTTATTCGTCAGACACATCAATCTTCTTTTACTTTAATGTGGCTGGTTCTTTTGTTAACCTTATTTTTCGGACCGGTCTTCTGTGGATGGGTTTGCCCTATAGGAACTGTACAGGAATTTGTTGGTAAAATTGGCCGAAAAATATTTCCAAAAAAGTATAATCAGTTTATTCCTAAAAAAATCGATTACTGGTTACGCTACTTGAGGTATTTAGTGCTTATTTCGATAGTTATACTAACTGCTCAACAACTCAGGCTTGTATTTCAGGATTATTGCCCATATTTCAATTTATTTAGTTTCTGGTCAAGTGAAGTAACTGTTTCGGCAGTAATATTACTGGGTATTATTTTTGTAGGATCATTATTTGTAGAACGTCCATGGTGTAAATATCTTTGTCCTTTAGGAGCATTATTAGGGATATTCAATCTTTTCCGTATAATACCATTAAGAAGAAATGATGAGATCTGTATAAATTGCAGAAAATGTGATCGGGTATGTCCTATGAATATTAAGATTTCAGACAAAAAAGTGATAAGAGATCATCAATGTATTTCCTGTTTGCTGTGTACAGATGAGGCCAGCTGCCCGGTTGAAGGTGGAATGGAATTTGCTTTTTTGAGAAACAATAAAGATGTTAATAAGGATATAAACCGGGGAGGAAAAAATGAAAATTAGACATATTCATGTATTTTTTGCAATTATAATAATTTTAGGTGGTGGAATATGGGTATCAAATGAACTTGGCTTATTTGCGACTGCTGGCAGAGGAAGCACTTCTGTAACAGGATCTGGCAGAGGAAGACAAGTTTATTCATTATCCTCAGATGCGTCCATTGAAACCAGCAGCATAAATATGAATTCTGAAATACAGTCACTTGATAAATTAAGCGGGCAGGTACATGATATTGCAGAAATTAGAGGCTCATTTACCTTGGAGGAAGTAGAACAGCTATATGGTGTACCCCCTGGGGCAATTATTGAGGGATTCAATCTTAGTAAAGATACTAATCCAGCAATATTTCGGTTAAACAATTTAAAAGAGATTTATCATCCAGTAGAGCTTGAGGGTGAAATTTATGAAGTAGAAACAGATACAGTCAAAACGTTTGTTTCCCTGTATACTGGAATGCCTTATATATCAGAGGAAACATTTTATTTGCCAAAACATGCTATAGACTATCTGATTAATAGGAATAAACTAAGTGGTGAAGAGAAAGATTACTGGGAAAACCATACTTTTGATTTGATCCTCATTAAGAGTGATAGCTCTGATAAATTTAACGAAGAAAAAAATATAACAGATTATCCGGAGGAAGAAACAATAAAGATAGAAGAATTTACTAAAAATACATCTATTGCAGGCAGGACGACCATTGCCGAATTATTAGCTATGGGAATAGATGAAGAGTCTTTTAAAAAGTTAACCGGGTTGGAAATACCAGAGCAGAAAAACATCTCTGTAAGAGATTATGCAGTTTCTAATGGTATTGATTTTGGCGAAATAAGGGGAAAACTTGAAACTTTCCTAATAACAGGAAATTAAAGCAGGGTGTAACCATATATGAGAAAAGTCTATTAAAATTTTTTTGAAAAATATTTGACATTAACTGAATATTTGAGTATTATTAATTTCAAAATTAATATTTACTATTGGTAAAAATAGGTCTTATCTTATAAATCCAGAGAGAGATATGTTTTGGTGGAAATATCTTAAATAAGAAAAACCGAAAAGAAACCCAGAACTAATTATAGGATGGTTAACTTTAATAACCAACATGAGTGGGATAAGTTATTTATCCAATTCCAGGTGGCACCGCGAGATTTAATCTCGTCCTTTAATGGCTAAATACAGTCGGAAGGACGAGATTTTTTAATATTAACCTGGAAAAGGATAGAAAGATAAATAACTCATCCAAGGTGGGTGGCACCGCGAGAATATTTATAATCTGTCTCGTCCCTTTGAATAATTATAATTAATTATTTGGGACGAGATTTTTTTATTTTCCATTTGGAGGAAGTGATAAAATGAAAAATGATGAGAAAAAGATAAAAGTCAGTATTGTGGGGGCAACCGGCTATTCGGGAAAAGAGTTAATTAGAATTTTATTAAAGCATCCCTATGTGGAAATAATGCATTTGGTATCTGCAAGTTATGTAGGTAAAAAGATTGCTGAAATCTTTCCTGATTTTTTAAATCAACTGGACAGAGAGCTTATTGAGCTTGATACCGACAAGATTTCCAGGGATTCTGATTTGGTTTTTACTGCTTTACCCCATACTGTTTCGATGAAAATTGTACCTGATTTATTAAATAAGAAGGGATTGAAAATCATTGATATCAGTGCTGATTTCCGTCTTAAAAATCCGGATAATTATGCAGAATGGTATCAGACTGACCTTAACAAAGAGAGCCAGTTTTTGCTAAAAGATGCAGTTTATGGTTTACCCGAGATATATGCTGAAAAAATAAAAAAAGCTTCATTGATTGCCAATCCGGGATGTTATCCTACCAGCGCCATATTGGGAGTAGTACCTCTGCTGTTTAATCAGCTGGTAAGTCCTGAAGGGATTATTGTTGATGCCAAATCCGGTACCAGCGGTGCTGGACGGAAATTATCATTAGGGTTACATTTTACTGAATGCAATGAAAGCTTTAAAGCCTACAAATGTCTTAAGCACAATCATATCCCGGAAATTGAGCAAGAGCTCTCTTTTGCCTATAACAGCAAAAAACAGCAAGACAGAAAAGAAGAGATTAAGATTTCTTTTACCCCTCATCTATTGCCAATAAATCGGGGTATTCTATCTACCTGCTATCTTAATCTGGTCAACAGCTGTAGTACTACAGAAGTTTTGAAAGTATATGAAGACTTTTATAAAGATGCACCTTTTATAAGAATTTTTAAACCCCCTACATTACCGGAAATACGGTTTGTAGAAAAAACAAATTATTGTGACATCGGATTTGCTATTGATGATAGAACAGGAATTATTAAAGTTATATCTGTTATTGATAATTTAACCAAAGGGGCATCGGGGCAGGCGATTCAAAATATGAATATAATGTTTGGTTTCCCTGAAAAATCGGGACTTATACAGTAATATCAACATAGTATATAAAAAATTTTTAATTAAATAAAAAAATTTATGAATATAAAAGGAGTGCAAAAAATGGAAAAAGCATCTTCTGGAAAAGATATAAATATTATTAAGGATAAAGGAATAACATATCCCAAAGGATTTAAGGCTGCAGGATTAAATTGCGGAATCCGACTGAAAAGAGAAGATCTGGCACTAATCTATTCAGAAAATATTGCCACTGCTTGTGGTGTTTTTACACAGAATAAGTTTAAGGCTGCTCCATTATTTGTAACAGAAGAAAATTTAAATAAATCTAAAGGTCAGCTGCAGGCAATTTTGATTAACAGCGGGGTTGCCAATGCCTGTACCGGAGAAAAGGGGATGCAGGATGCCTGGGAAACAGTTGAATATGTATCTGAAGGTTTAAAGATTAAAAAAGAATATGTAGCTGTAACTTCTACCGGTAAGATTGGAGAATTTTTACCTCTGGATAAGATAAAAAATGGAGTAAAAAAAGCAATTGCTAACTTATCTGAATCTGGAGGCACTGATGCTGCCAAGGCAATACTCACTACAGATAAAGCCAAAAAGGAGATAGCAGTAAACTTTACTATTAAAGGAAAAGAGATCAGGATAGGAGGCATAGCAAAAGGTTCGGGGATGATTCATCCAAACATGGCAACCATGCTGGGATTTATTACTTCTGATATCTGCATTGATAAAGAATTATTACACGAGGCACTGAAAGAAGTAGTCAAAAAAACTTTTAATATGGTTAGTGTTGACGGGGATACCAGTACGAATGATATGGTATTGCTGATGGCTAATGGTCTGGCAGGCAATCCATTTATTACTGAAAAGGATAGTAACTATAAACAATTTGTGCAGGGACTATATATAATAGCTGAGCATCTTGCCAAATCTATTGCCAAAGATGGTGAGGGAGCAACAAAGCTAATTGAGGCAGAGGTACAAAATGCTCTGTCTGAAGAAGATGCTAAAAAAGCAGCCAAAGCTATCATTGACTCTCTTTTAGTCAAAACAGCAATCTTTGGGCATGACCCTAATTGGGGAAGAATA
>Ga0265294_10009817_pt1 | contig 10980 bp, 7 predicted proteins | sample MunlanPumphouse3_FD_192504 | JGI IMG/M metagenome (GOLD analysis project Ga0265294, IMG submission 192504) | Groundwater microbial communities from a municipal landfill in Southern Ontario, Canada - Pumphouse #3 | ecosystem: Environmental > Aquatic > Deep subsurface > Groundwater | place...
AGATGGACAAAACATATTATTAATAGCCCATTTAGTAGTTCGATAAACATAACCAGTAGCAATATTTTCTGAAGGAAGACACCCATTATCTACCCAAGGAGATAGGATATCATACTTAAGCATACCTTGAAATCTTTTTACTGCTTCATATGTTTCTTGATCATAAATCCCAGAAACATCTAAATTCAACCCAAGATATCCATTCAAGAAAGCCTGTAATTTTTTAACCTCAAATGGATTATTATCAGCTCCATATTTAATGTATTCATAAAGATAAGGAACACAAGAAGCACCAGCAACAATACCTTCTTCTCCCCTAACAACAGATTCACCTAAAACAATCCCCCCTGAAGAAGCAAATTGTCCAGATATATGACTACCAGTTGGACCCGAAGAAGCTATAGTTGTAGTAGTAGTTGTGCTAGCCCCATTATCTCCACCATTTTCTTCATTATCCCCTTCATTATTATTCTCATTTTTAACTATCACTTTAATTACATGTTGTGAATCATCACCTCCCAACCAAGGATCACCTGAAAGATCTCTATTACCTGCCTTATCTCTTGCTGCTAATCTTATTAGATATTCTCCATCAGCATATCCTGTTGTATCCCATTGATAAATTAATTCATTATCAAATTCATCTGATAGATATTCTGTCTTTTGCTCTAATCTTAATCCAGAACTATTGAAATCAGCATCTCCTCCATAGATAGAGATATTGTAATGACTTAATTCTGTTTCCTCAACAACTGTACCATAAATATCTACAATTCCAGAAACTGTATCTCCCCCTTTAGGACTTTCTATCGTGACGAGAGAAGGCAATGAATCTTCTTCATTTCCATTATTGTTTTCTACACATTGATAAACATCTAATTTTAATTCACCTAAATTATCATGCATTGCTCCTTGATTCTGATAAGAATCATACCATTCATCGTACCAATCAGAGATTACAAAAGAAACTTCTTTATCTTCATCAAATGTATGTGCTTTATAATAAACATGGTCCGTATTTTCTTCATCGTATTCTCCCCAATTAACTACGCCCATAACTCCCGTGCCCATATCTGACAAAAGAGACAAAACGCCTCTGTATAAAACTCCTTCGGTAATCCCTAAATCATCTCTCAAAGTACTCCAATTATCCTTAGTGCCGTAACCAGCATCAGCTTTATGATCATCATTATTGCTATACTGATATTGGCCGCTTGCTTTAAAGAGATAACTCCCAGCAACAAGATTTAATATTTCCCCAACAGTATTCTCTGAGGATATATCAATGCTCTCTATAGGAGTTTCTTCGGGATAGGTTCCTTCTGGGCACTCATGATCTCCATTATAAAGTGGGATTAATTTACAGGTATTAGTACAGAAATTACTTCCATCTCCAGCAAGTCCAGCTGTACCATCACATTCTTCCCCTGGATCTAATGTTTCATTGCCACAAATAGAAGGCTCTGGTGCAACACAGATTGCTTGACAATCAGCTTCATCATATTGACCCTCAGAATCTTCTACACACTTCCATGTATCTTGATTACAAAGATACCTTATAGGTTCTGGCTCTGATTCAATCTTGCAATATACTTGGACATCATCCAAGAAAGTTCCTTCTGAATTTGGAGTACCATGATCTTCAAAATGAACATGAGAAAGATAACTTGAAGCCACAACTTCATAATCATGTTTAGACCAATCCGTATCAGATTTTCCTATACCGCTTCGACTTTTTGTGTCAATTATACTGCCATCCCAACGAACCCCAAGAATATTTTCAGCTTCTCCTTTACCTGGCCTCGGAGAGAAAGCGAATGAAACCGTATAGGTTCTTCCGGGAACAGTATTAAGAATCTGAGAAATAGAAACAGATGCCTCTTCTTCATGAATGCTACCGCCTGGTCCATCCCAGTCAGTATCTAATTCAGCATATTGTTCGCCTAAATAAGGAGACCAGTTATTTACACCTTTGTGTAATTCAAGATTAGCTGTTTGTGGAGCGTCCAAAAATGAACTCATCCATTGAACAATCCACTCTAGTCCTAGTGTTCCATCTGAGAAAATATCCCATTTATCTGTATTATCAACAATAGGATTTTCAAAATCACCATTTAATATTAAATTTACATTAGGATCGCAATCTAGTTTACATTCATCAGTACAAACTTGCCCATATAATACTCCATCTTCACCATCACAATCTTCACCTTCGTCTTTAACATCATTACCGCAAACTGGCATTTCCTCTTCCAAAGCGTTAAACCCAACACAATAATAAGTTTCTCCTAATTGAGGATTATCTATCCTATCATAATTGTCATAATTCAAAACATCAACATGACAATAAAATTCGGCTGAAACGTCATCATGAGGATTTTTCATAGTTCCGGAAAAAAGAATATAGCCCGGTTTTAACATTTCTCTCATCCAGAAATGATCACCAATACCGGTTAAATCATCAACAGTGGTAATGGCTTGGCCATTGCTATCAGTTGGCCCAAAAGTATTCCAATCAAGGCCGCCATCTTCAATATCATCTCCGGGATTTATAGCACTACTGTTTGCCCACTGAAAATTCCAACCACTTTCTAACCGACAAACCTCTCTTCCAGCTTGATCGTTAACATCATCGAGAAAGGTTTGGGCTGTGGTTGAAGTAATTGGGTTTCCATCACTTTCAACAGCTCCCCAATTTGGAAGATAAGTTTCATCTTCACAGACAATCTTTTGAGCGATAATTGTAACTTCTTCTCTTTCTTTATTTTCAATAATAAACTCGTTATTCTCGTCATCAATTACAACATCTCCAAGACCACTAACATTAATCCATCCATCTTGAAGTGTTTCACTTAATACATATTCTCCGTAAGGAACATTTGTAAAATTTATGCATCCATGACTGTCTTCTCCTTCGTTATCTTCTGTTGTTCCAATAAACTCTAAATCAGTGTTTTTATAAGTAAGAATAACTTCCCAACCAGGTAATTTTTCTTCTTCATCATTTATTTTACAAATTTCTACGTCTGTTGTTTTAGGAGCATTAAAAGCCGCACAGTAATAAGTTTTTCCTAATTCGATGTTTTGTATCCATTCTAAATTGTCATAATTCATTACATCGTTCGCACAATAAAACTCTGCACTATAGCTATTTCCTGTTGTTTTTTCTCCTGAAAAAGGAATATATCCATCTTTCATAACCTCTCTTGCAGAGATTGTAGTACCGTTTTCTAGCCCAGAAATCACTACAGGAGCACCAATACTAAATGTTTCCCAATCTGACAGCTCACCAACATTATCATCTGCATCACTTCCCTGGATTTCTCCAGCTTTCCATTGAAAACCCCAATCTCCTGTAAGCCAACACTTTCCTTCACTATTTAATACCCAGTTTTCAGCAGTATTTTCATCAATATTGGGATCTCCTGACATATTCGGGAGATCGCTTTCATCCTCACAAATTACTTTATGTGCAACTATTGTTACATCACTATCTCCATTATCAAAAACAACTTCGCAATCATTGTTCCAAATTTCCTGACCATCAGAATCCCAGTTTTGACCGGGATAACTTTCATCTTCCGGAACAATATCATCCGAGCCAGATTTACATATATTTAAACCTGGATTATAATTATATCCTTCTGGACATTTTTTATAATTAAAATCAGGAATAATATCAGCACTATGTTCACTATGCCCTTGAGTAAAAACAGCATTTTTATCTATAGTCGATGATTGATATCCTTCTACTGCTGTATCAGGAGGAGTTGCATGACAAATTTTAACCGTGTGATCTGTATTACCATTCACTGCCACCGCATCTGCTTCTTTTAGTAGAAGCCCATTTGTACTGGACAAAACAAAAGAAATCATCAAAAATACATGAAAAAATCATTCTTGAATGTTCTTTTGATAAAAAAATTTTTTTCATGTATTTTAATTTTTATTTTTACCCTGTTAAACTCTCAAAAAGTCAATTATTTAACAAGGTTAATTGTTTATTATTTTATTATTTTTTCGACCTATTAAATTGTATTTAATTGTTTGTCGACCTTAAAATTTTTTTATAATTACTTTATCTGTTTATTAACAGACTAGCAAGAATAAACATTATTGGTAATTAAAAAATTGACGATAAACGCCAATCTCCAATATATATTTTTTTTTGGACAAATAAACTTTATAATTTATTTGTAGAAATTTTATCCCCACCATTAAGAATACGACACTCCTTTAATAAACCCCTGTCAACCCCTTATCAAAAGGACAAATTTCTCAAAATCATATTTGAAAAATAGAAATAATTCAGACATTATTGGGTTATTTAATAAATTATCAGGAATTGAATAAAAAAAATGCTGCCATTTCTGAGCAAGCCCAAAAACGACAGCACTCCTATTATAGCAAATAAGAATTATTTGTCAACCTCCTAAAAAATACGGGGAACAGTTCTCCGTATTTTTACAATAAAATCTGAATTTAAAAACAATAAAGAAATAAAATTAAATCAAGCAATCTAAAAATCTAATGCTTTTTTAATCTTATCTTTTTCTATTTTTTCTACATTCTCTCCAATAATAATTATATTAACTAAATCCTTTTTAAAAACCTTTCTAGCAATAGCTTTAAGGCCCCTGGTTGTAATTTGATCTATGATTTTTAGATCTTCTTCAATGGGCATTAATCTATCATAATGAATTAAATCATAATTAATCCAGTTTATTCTTTCTAAATTATCATTAAAAGCCCTTTTCTCAGATTGCTTAATTTGCCTTAAAAAAAGATTTAATTTATTTCTTGATATCTCTTTATTTTTTAATTCTTTTATTGCTCCATTAATAAGTTTTAAAAAAACCAATAATTTTTGATTCATAATAGAAGTGGAAAAATATATTAATCCCATATTTCTCCAAGTAATTATTGTATTATCTAAGCTATAGATTCCTATTCCTCTTAACTGACTTGATAGGCCATCAGGAGAATCAGACAATAAACGACCCAATATATCCAAACTTATCCTTTGAGCAGGTTTTACTTTACTACTATAAGCAGGAAATGTAACTACGACTTTGCTAAAATTTTTTCCAATATTCTGTTTAATTTCTTTAATTTTAAACCCGCTATAAGAACATTTAATAGAGCAATAGCTTAATAATCTCGCTGGCATCTTACGTTCCTTAATAAAAGAACATATTTTTTGTATAACTTGCGGTTTTAATTGATAAGCGCTAATTGTAATGACAACATTCTTTTTTAAAAAAAATTTGCGATGATACTTTTCCAAGTTTTTTAAATTAATCTTTCTTATATTTTTAATACAGCTTTCCGTATCCCTCGCATATCTGCATTTTTTATTCACCCTCTGATCTAAAATTGCCTCTTTTAAGAAATTATGAGGAGCATCTAGTTTGATATATAGTTCATTGATTAATGCTTCTTTTTCTAGCTGGAAAAGTCTTTCATCTGAGAATTCTGGCTCTAAAATAGATTTTATAAAAACCCGAGCTTCATCTATAATCTTTGATTTAGAAGAATCCAGGAAATAATTCATACTTTCTTGTCCTATTGAACCACCAACTTTAACCTGATTGGAATCATTTAATTTTCTAAACATACCTATAAGATAATGCTCTAATAAATGGCCAACGCCAAACTCTTTGTCATTTTCATTGATATATCCGCTTTTAATATTAATATCAAAATAAACCCTAGATGTTTTCTTTGGTAATTTAATATAGTAAAAATTATTAAATGAATCTATTTTCTTAATATAATTCATAAACTTACTCTTTATTGTAATTATATTATTAAAAAATTAGGGGGTCAAATGACCCCCTTTCTAGTTAATCAAATTAATTATCCTCTTCTTTTTCTTTATCATAATGCGCATGGCCCCAACCTGCGTTTCTTTCATCAACCTTTTTCCCGTCACGATAAGAAACTTTAGTAGCATACGCATCGCGTCCTTTAGTTCCGTCTTTATGAACATGCTCTTTACTAAGACGACCTTCCACTTTTACATCATTTTTAGAACATTGCTCGTCTTTACCCATCTCTTCTTAACCTCCTTTCTAATTTTTAAATTTTCAAGCTACATAATTTAGTAATTAGATTATATATCTTTATTATTATTTTGTCAAGTTCAGAATAACAATACCAAATGTTCAAAAATTATTAAAAAATTGCATAAAAAAAATGCTGCCATTTCTGAGCAAGCCCAAAAACGACAGCATCCTTAGTATAGCAAATGGAAATTATTTGTCAAGTTTTTCAAAAATCCATGTATTTCAATTCAATATAGTTTTAAGGTATAATAAAGATATGAGAAATTTACCAAAAATTATACTAGAAGAAGATATTAATTTGAATCGAGAGGTAGATTTATTTTTTAGTTTTTTACATCATCCTTATTATGTACAAAATAAAATCTCTATTTTAAGAGCTTTTCCTGAATTAGAGAAATTGGTTCAAGAAAACGAAAAACACAATATAAAATTATTTATTTCTAATTTTTATAAAAACAATAAGGAAAAAATACAAAAAATTATCAAAAAAAATAAAAATCTGTTAAATAAAAAATCCGAGCCCTCATTAAAAGCTCTTTTAGAAATAATGGATTATCATTACAACCAACCAATTACTTATCAGGCCGTTCCTACAATTCTTCCTTTTTCACCATTTGGAGATAAAACATTTTATTTTTCAATATTAGGTGAAATAAAAAATAAAACTGATAAAAATATCCTTACCATTGGAATTCATGAAATATCTCATTTTATATTTCTTGAACAACTAAAAAATATAGAAAATAAAAAAGGCATTGTTTTGTCAGAAGATTTAAAGGCTTACATTAAAGAGGCTTTAACTACAGTTATATTAAATCAGGAGCCACTTTGTACTATTTTAAAATTAAAAGATTATAAAGGCAATCCAGAAATCCAGAACCTTAAAATCCAAGAGGAAAACAAGAGTATTAAGAAAATTACCGAGTTTCTCAACAATTATTATATTAATATTAAATTAAAAAATAAAAAGTCTTTTATTGATTTTTTAGAAAAGATCATAGGTATTTTAATGCCATTAACACCAGAATTCTCTAAAAAACGCAGTATTTGGAATAAATACGGTCAACAGACATTAAAAGATCCAAAAATCATAAACATATATAGTAAACCTATAAAAATATAAAAAGGAGCAGGGATTAACCACTGCTCCTTTTGCCTAAGAAAGAGCTTATTTCAACAATTTGCATCACATTCTTCACAATTGAAGTCACAGTCATAACAATCTACGCAGTTATAACAATTTTGGCATTCATTTAACTCGATGTAACTTAATTGATTACCCAGACTTTCTTTATCAAAGATTGTTTCTAAATCAAGTCTTTCTGGTCTCATTTTTCTTCACCTCCCATTGTCTTTCTTGGCCTTTCCAAAATAATCTTTTTATCAGCAAGTTTAGATAGAAATACTTGTAATTCTTTTGAGCTATAATCACCCCACTTAATAATCTCCTCTATGGTATAATTTTTTTCAGAATCAAGTTTATTTAAAAAATCTGTTGCTTTTTTATTAAGAAAAACCTTAAAATTATGGGCCAAAAATACTGCCGATCCAAATTTTTCTTTTCTCCAACGTATTTTTTTAGAAAGAGAAAAAGATGATATGATTTTGTTTTCTTTTTTAGGCAATTTATAAAATTGCTGTAAGACAATATCTATATCATCCGGACAACTATAAGGATCCATTGCATTAAGTGCTCCGCCACGCATCTTTGCTTCCATTCGACATCCACTACCACAAAAATAAAATAATTTACAGTTTTTACATTCTAACGGAATCATACTTCCATCTCGCCATTTTTTCATCCGAGACCAAATTTTGTCTAAATCTTCTTTCAAAAGATTCCCGTATTGAATATCAAGATGAGAGCATGGACGAACTGAGCCATTAGAACCAACTGTTATTGTAGTAATTCCTGCGGAACATCTCCTGTTAAGGAATTGCTGATAACGCAACAAATACTTCATGCCACAATAAGGATAACTTTCTAGCACACCAACCGACACACCAGCTTCTTGACCCGCAACATATAAATCATCGAGGTATTTTTGAAATTCTTTAAATGAAAGGGACATTTCAGAAAAATCTGAACAATTTCCGGGACAACCTGCACGAGTAGAAGTAATATGCTTAATTCCTAATGACGCAAGAAAATTAATTGTATCTTTTACATAATCTTTATTTTTTTTAGAAATTACAATATTCACCACAGGGGCAAATCCTTTTTCTTTTAAGTGCTTTATACCTCGCAATGTATCATTAAAAGATCCATTCCTAGAAGCAATAGAATCATGTATATCAGCACTTGGTCCCATTATAGATGTAAGCACAGAATCAACTCCTAATTCTTCCAAAAATATAACATCTTTCTTCGTTAAAGAAATAAGATTAGAATTTAAAGATACTCCAATTCCAAGTTTTTGCGCTAATTCCATTCCATAAAAAAGAGAAGATTTATTAAGAAGGGGCTCGCCACCTGTAAAAACAATTTCAAATACCTTTGCTTTAGCAAGTTTATGTATAATAGTTTTTATCTCTTTTACTGACAAACGACTTTTATCAGAATTATTTATACTATCTTGCCTCCAGAAATTATAACAATGGATACAGGAATTTTGACACGCGCTCTCTATTTCTATCTGAACAACAAGCGGTGCACTTAATGTTTTGTACATTATTCTTACCTCCTTTCTAATTATTTAAATTTTCAAGTTACATTTGCTAACCACTGCTATTATAAATCTTTATAATTATCCTGTCAAGTTAGAAAAAAGTTAGAAAATTATATAAAAAACGACGTCGCGCGTCGTTAATTAGAATAAAAAATGCTGCCGTTCCTGAGCAAGCTCAAAAACAACAGCATCCTTAGTATAGCAAATAGAAATTATTTGTCAAGTTTTTAAAAACCCTATATATTTCTATTCAATAGAATTTTGGGACATAACAAAACAATAAAGAAATAAAATAAAGGAGGGACTATGCATTTTAGCATAATCCCTCTTCTGTAATTTTAATAATACCCAATCTCACTAATCTCTACATACACAACTCTTTTTGCTGAATCTAAAAGAATTTCTGCTTGGCATTCTTTGTCGTCCCCAGCTAGAAGCATTTCTTCGAGTTCAATACATTTTTTAATTTCAGTATCATCCTCAAAATTAATCTTGAAGCAAATTTTTTGAACTGTTAAATCTACTGCCCCAAAATTTCTCATCTCAAAATCTACCAAAATATTCTTCCCCCATTTTAAATAACAGCAACAAGGGGAACAAGTTGGGCAAATCTCACATTCTTCACATTCCTCACATTCTTCACATTCCTCACATTCTTCACATTCCTCACATTCTTCACATTCTTCACATTCTTCACATTCCTCACATTCTTCACATTCTTCACAACAACTGTCACATGGTGGGCATGGAGGACATGGAGGAGGACAGCACTTTAATAATTCTATCGGTAATTCTCCATTCAAAGACCTCATTACGTCCTTTGTATTATCACAACGAACTTCTTGCTCAAATCCTGTTACCCAAGCTTCAATGTTTTGAATTTCTTCTACTGGTGGAGTTGTACATCCAGCAACAAAAAACAAAGTTAGTGTTACAGCAATAAAAACTATCAGTATCTTTCTCATTTTTTCACCTCCTTTCTAATTTTTAAATTTTCAAGCTACATAATTTAGTAATTAGATTATATATCTTTATTATTATTTTGTCAAGTTTTAAAATGGCGATGCCAGGTGTTCAAAAATTATCAAAAAATTGTATAAAAAAATGCTGCCACTTCTGGCAAGCCAAAAATGACAGCATTCTTAGTATAGCAAAGATATGATTAATGTCAAGTCCTTTTGTGGATAACTCAAAAGTTGGAATCTGAAAGTAATTATTCTTTTAAGAAATAAAAAATGCTGTTACTTTTAAAAGCTAATGCCCAAAAATAACAGCATTTAATATTTATTTACTCTTCAATCTCTAATAATTCAGCTAACCTATCTGAATATTTTTCAGCCACTTCTTCTAAAGAACGCTCTTGGTCTTGTTCTAATAAATCTACATAAGCATTAATATTCTCTTCTGTTACATCATATTGATTATATAAATCCTCCATATGAGTTATCCAATTTTCCATGTCGGTCTGTGAATAATAAGTGCTCCAAGCAGCTATTTCAACAAAAATATCATCATTCATTTTACCAATATCCCCTTCTGTGGATTCATCATCTACTTCTTCATCTATTGGCACTATAGGTTCATTATCTATCTTATTTTCATTGCCTTGCCACATAAAAAAACCAATTGCTATTACAGTAATAACTGCAATAATTATCCAAATATTTTTTGAATTCATTTTTTATTTTATGGTTTTAAAAATTTTATCCATTTCGACCTTTATTATTTTAACATAATTAATTTATTAAATCACCTACCCTCTCTATAACTTATTTTTTCTAATTATAAAAAAATGCTGTCGCTTTGGGCAAGCCCGCAACGACAGCATCCTTAGTATAACAAATGAAAGATATTTGTCAAGTCTTTTGTGGATTAATTAAAATTTACAAACAACCCCTTTAAAAACCCTTGTAAATTGGAAGGGATAATTTCTTGCCACCAAGGGAGATGAAGAGCTTCAATCTCTATGTACGGATCTCCAGTACCAAGAATATCTTCATATACATCACAATCTTCATTATTATGTGGATCTGCTGGTATTGGACCAATACAAGCCACTAGTTCATATCTGTATGTTCCAGGAGTTTTGATAGTAAAGTTCTTGCTCTGGTCAAAACCAGGATTTACAGAACCACTAAGATCTTCCACTCCTTCAATACAATCATCTGAAATACAATTAATCTGTGCTGTAGTACAGTTATTAGTAGACCAAGAAGCTGTTGTTTCAATATCTACCCAAGCTC
>Ga0265294_10009819_pt1 | contig 10979 bp, 5 predicted proteins | sample MunlanPumphouse3_FD_192504 | JGI IMG/M metagenome (GOLD analysis project Ga0265294, IMG submission 192504) | Groundwater microbial communities from a municipal landfill in Southern Ontario, Canada - Pumphouse #3 | ecosystem: Environmental > Aquatic > Deep subsurface > Groundwater | place...
AGTCCACTTCGTGGTATGAACCATCATACAGTGTGACTTTAAAATCTATTACCGGATAACCGGCTAAAATACCATTTTCAGCTGCGCCCCTAACTCCGGCTTCAACTGCCGGTATATATTCTTTCGGAATAACTCCGCCTGTGATAGCATTGACGAAAGTAATGCCTTGACCTGCCTCTTGAGGCTCAATGGTAATTTTAACATGACCATATTGTCCCTTACCTCCTGATTGCCTAGCATACTTAACATCAACATCTGCATTACCTGTAACTGTTTCTTTGTAAGAAACTTGCGGCTTACCTACATTTGCTTCAACCTTAAACTCTCTTAACAGCCTGTCGACAATTATTTCCAAATGGAGCTCGCCCATTCCTGCGATAATCGTCTGTCCCGTTTCCGGATTTGTATATGTTTTGAAAGTTGGGTCTTCTTCAGCTAACTTTTGAAGTCCAACACCCATTTTTTCCTGTCCTGCCTTAGTTTTCGGTTCAATAGCAACCTCTATAACAGGTTCAGGGAATATCATGGATTCCAAAACAATGGGGTGGTCAGGATTACATAATGTATCTCCTGTAGTCGTAATTTTTAAACCAACAGCAGCATCAATATCTCCTGTATAAGAGTTTTTGATTTCTTCCCTTTTATTGGCATGCATCTGTAGAATTCTGCCTATTCTTTCCTTTTTGCCCTTTGTAGAATTCAAGACATAACTGCCTGATTCCAAAACTCCTGAATAAACTCTGAAGAATGTAAGCTTACCCACAAATGGGTCTGTGGCTATTTTAAATGCTAAAGCAGCCAGCGGAGCATCATCCGATGCTTCTCTTACTATTACTTCATCAGAATCAGGATCAAATCCTTTCATCTGAGGAACATCTAATGGATTAGGCAAATAATCAACAATTGCATCCAACATAAGTCTTACGCCTTTATGCTTGTAAGCTGTACCGCATAGAACCGGCACAATTTCATTGTTTATAGTGGATTTTCTTATTGCTTTTTTCAGCTCTTCGACTGAAATTTCTTCACCGTCTAAATACTTTTCCATTATTTCTTCATCGAAATCCGATATAGCTTCTATAAGTTTATCTCTGTATTCCTGAGCTTGAGCTAAATGCTCCTCCGGTATATCGATAACTTCTAAATCTGTTCCTTCATCGTTATTGTATTTCACAGCAATCATAGAAACCAAATCTATAATAGCTTTAAACTTATCCTCAGCTCCTATGGGCAGCTGAATAGGAACAGCATTTGCTTTTAATCTTTCTACCATGGTACCAACTGAATAAAAGAAATTAGCTCCCATTTTATCCATCTTGTTTACAAAACATATTCTTGGCACATGATATTTATCCGCCTGTCTCCAGACAGTTTCTGACTGTGGCTCAACACCCATTTTAGCATCAAATATTGCTACAGCACCATCCAATACTCTCAATGACCTTTCAACTTCAACCGTGAAGTCTACGTGCCCTGGTGTATCGATGATATTAACTCTTACATCTTTCCATTTACAAGTAGTAGCAGCTGAAGTTATTGTAATTCCTCTTTCCTGCTCTTGCTCCATCCAGTCCATTTGTGCTGCACCTTCATGAGTTTCACCTACTTTATGAATCTTACCGGTATAGAACAGGATTCTTTCGGTGCATGTAGTTTTTCCTGCATCAATATGCGCCATTATTCCAATATTCCTGGTATTCTCTAAAGAATATTCTCTCATTTTTTCCCTCCTTCACGCTGCTTTTCATTTTATGTCTAGGATTACCATCTAAAATGCGCAAATGCTTTGTTAGCTTCTGCCATTTTATGTGTATCTTCTCTTTTCTTAACACTGGCTCCAACGTTGTTGGCTGCATCCATTAATTCTTTTGCAAGCCTCTCACGCATAGTCTTTTCTCCTCTTTTACGAGAGTAATTTACAAGCCATCTCAAACCTAAAGTCTGTCTTCTTTCAGGTCTTACTTCAATAGGAACCTGATAAGTAGCACCACCGACTCTTCTTGCTTTAACTTCCAACACAGGCATGATGTTGTTCATTGCTTTATTAAAAGTTTCTAACGGGTCTTCACCTGTTCTTTCCTTCATGATGTCAAATGCACCATAAACGATACTTTGAGCAACTCCCTTTTTACCATCATACATAAGTTGATTTATTAATTTAGTAACAACCTTATCTTTATAGATAGGGTCCACCATTACTTCTCTCTTAGGTATGTGACCTTTTCTTGGCACTATGCTTCCCTCCTTAATAATAATTTTAATTCACAGGTACTCGACAATTAAATGCCGCCGTGCACATCAAGCATAATATATATTATGGCGTGTGCCGAATATCATCTAATTATTTTTTCTTTTCCCTTTTTACTCCATACTTGGATCTTGCTTGTTTTCTTTTTGCTACACCAGCAGTATCAAGGGTACCTCTTACAATATGGTATCTAACCCCTGGTAAGTCTTTAACCCTTCCACCTCTGATAAGAACAACACTATGCTCCTGCAAATTGTGTCCTTCACCAGGGATGTATGCTGAAACCTCCATGCCTGTTGTTAATTTTACTCTGGCAATTTTTCTAAGTGCTGAATTAGGCTTCTTTGGAGTTACAGTTTTTACTGATGTGCATACTCCTCTTTTTTGAGGCGAATTTGATTCATTCATTCTCTTCTTAAGAGTATTATAGCTTACATTCAATGCTGGAGAATCGGATTTGTAAGTTACCTGTTCTCTACCTTTTCTCACTAACTGGTTAATTGATGGCATTCGTAACCTCCTTTTCTTTTATAATTTTATTTTAAAACGGCAGCAGCCGCTGCGTTTACGCCAATACCGGCAGATTTTCCAAGCTCTTTCATACTATCATAATAGATTATTTCAATATTCTTTTCGTTGCAAATATCTGCGATTGTCTTAGTAACATGCAAATCAGCATCCTTTGACAAATAAACTGTTTCTGCTTCGTCTCTTAACAAAGCTCTCAAAGTCTGCTTCTTTCCAATAACTATATTTTTATCCGTAAACATTTCAATCCTCCTTGATTCGTGACATGTGTCAATAACCATGATACGAATAAAGCTTATGTCATCCTGAGTGTAATGAAGGATCTCAGGTTTTAAAAGATGAGATTTCGCAGTCTCATTCACCAAAATACTTAGCTCCCTTTGGTCGCGTATTTTGGGAATTCGTTGCGAATGACCTACCATCCATTTTTCTCTCCCTTTGGTCGGAAAAACGGGGTTAGGACATCTTTCGAGCTAAAGCTCTCAGAATGACACGTAGATTATTCATATCAATTACAAAAATATATCTTGTTACGAACTTTTCTATTGGATTAAAACACTCAAGTATTCTATCATCTTATTTTTTGGTTGTCAAACACTTTTTCTTGAAGGTACATATTTGGGGACATTCCTTCAATAACTATCCCTCAGAGAATCACCGTATATTGAAGGTGTGTCCCCATACCATATTATCCGGCGTCTTTAACTGCTTTTTCTGTATCATTATCTGTTTTTTCAGCATCACTAACTGTTTTTTCAGCATCTTCAACTGTAATGCCTATATTTCTGTATTTTTTCATACCTGTACCTGCAGGTATCAGTTTACCGATGATGACATTTTCTTTAAGCCCGATAAGATTATCAACCTTTCCTTTTGTAGCTGCATCCGTAAGAACCCTTGTGGTTTCCTGGAATGATGCTGAAGCCAAGAACGAATCTGTTGCAAGAGATGACTTTGTTATACCCAAAAGCGCTACCTCACCTACTGCAGGTTCTTTTCCTTCATTGAGGGCTACTTCGTTTTGCTGATAAAATTCATAGTTTGAAACTAAGCTTCCCGGCAGCAATGATGTATCTCCAGATTCTTCAATTCTTACCTTGTTAACCATCTGCCTGATGATAACTTCAACGTGTTTGTCGCTGATATCAACACCCTGCATTCTGTAAACCCTTTGAACTTCCATTAAAATATATGATTCCAATGCCTTCATACCTTTAATGTTCAAAATGTCATGAGGATTTATTGAACCATCAGTTATTTTGTCCCCTGCTATTAAATAATCACCTTCGAGCACTAAAATTTTTGAGCCGTAAGGTATTAAGTATGTCTTACTTTCCTTTTCTTCCATATCGGTAATTGTAACTTCTCTTTTATGCGCTTTTTCCGTCAATGTTACCTTTCCCGGAATTTCTGAAATTATAGCCTGACCTTTAGGTTTTCTCGCTTCAAACAACTCTTCGATACGAGGAAGACCTTGAGTGATGTCTGCAGCTGCCGCAATACCTCCCGTATGGAATGTACGCATTGTAAGCTGTGTACCAGGCTCACCGATTGACTGTGCAGCAATTATACCAACTGCAGCTCCTACATTGACAAGCTTCCCTGTAGCAAGATTTGTACCGTAACATTTTGCACATACTCCGTGAACTGTTTTACAGGTAAGAACACTTCTTATCTTGACCTTTTTAATTCCGGAATTTTGAATTTTTAAAGCCATATCTTCAGAAATAAACTCACCGGCTTTAACAAGTATTTCACCTGTTTCAGGATTTACCACATCATCGGCAGCAAATCTGTCGGCACATCTTTCGCTTAATTTTTCAATTTCTTCCTTGCCGTCTATAAAGTCTTCAACCTCAATGCCATCCGTAGTTTCGCAGTCTACCTCTCTTACTATTACATCCTGGCTTACGTCCACAAGTCTTCTTGTTAAGTATCCTGAGTCAGCTGTTCTAAGAGCAGTATCCGTTAAACCTTTACGAGCTCCCGTGGCTGAAAGGAAAAATTCGAGCACGGAAAGACCTTCACGGAAGTTTGATTTAACAGGAACCTCAACTGTTTTACCTATTGCACTGGCCATTAGACCACGCATACCTGCAAGCTGCTTTATTTGGTTACGTCCTCCACGAGCTCCGGATACAGACATTATATAAATCGGATTCAATGGATTAAGGTTTTCCATCAGTGCATTTGTAACATCTTCTGTAGTCTGATTCCAGACTTTTATAACATTTTCATATCTTTCTTCATCTGTCATCAAGCCTCTTCTATATTTCTTTTCATATTCCAAAACTTGCTTTTCCGCTTTTTCAATAAGAATTTTCTTTTCTTCGGGAACGGTAATGTCACTTACTGAAATGGTAATAGCCCCTACCGTAGAGTATCTAAAGCCTTTTTGTTTAATACCATCCAGAACTTCAGCAGTCCTGGAATTCCCGTGTTTTCTGAAGCATCGGTAAATTACTTCTTCCAATGCTTTCTTGGTAACTGTTTTATCTACCTCAAGTATGAATTTATCTTTTTCTCTGTCTACAAATCCTAAATCCTGAGGAATACCTTCATTAAATATAAATCTTCCCACTGTGGACTCAACCAATCTAGATTCATTTCCAACGGTTATTCTAACCTTTACTCTTGCGTGCAGGTCAACATTTCTATTAAAATATGCCATCTTCAATTCATCATAATCCTTGAAAATCATTCCCTGACCTTTAGAATCATCAATTTCTAAAGTCATGTAGTAACTTCCTAAAACCATGTCCTGTGTAGGAGTTGTAATCGGTCTGCCGTCCTTTGGAGCAAGAATATTATTTACGGACATCATCAAAAATCTAGATTCTGCCTGTGCCTCCACTGACAAAGGAACGTGAACAGCCATCTGGTCTCCGTCAAAGTCTGCATTATATGCTGTACATACCAATGGATGAAGCTTAATTGCCTTTCCTTCTACCAGTACAGGCTCGAAAGACTGAATTCCAAGTCTATGAAGAGTTGGAGCACGGTTTAGCATTACAGTGTGGTCTTTTATTATTTCATCTAATACATCCCATACTGCATTGTCTACTTTTTCTACTTTTTTCTTTGCACTTTTAATGTTATGAGCAACACCTGTTTCAACAAGTTTCTTCATAACAAATGGCTTGAATAATTCAAGTGCCATTTTCTTTGGAAGTCCGCACTGGGTAAACTTAAGTTCAGGTCCTACAACTATAACGGAACGTCCTGAATAGTCCACACGCTTACCAAGGAGGTTTTGTCTGAAACGACCTTGTTTGCCTTTAAGCATATCGGAAAGTGATTTTAAAGGTCTGTTTCCCGGACCGGTTACCGGTCTTCCGCGTCTTCCGTTATCTATTAAAGCATCAACAGCTTCCTGAAGCATTCTTTTTTCATTTCTTACAATTATATCAGGAGCTCCTAAATCAAGGAGTCTTTTTAAACGGTTGTTTCTGTTTATAACTCTTCTGTACAAGTCATTCAAATCCGAAGTAGCAAAACGACCTCCGTCCAATTGAACCATAGGTCTGAGTTCAGGAGGAATTACAGGTATAACATCTAAAATCATCCATTCCGGTCGATTGCCTGAAACTCTAAAAGCTTCAATAACTTCTAATCTTCTTGTAATTCTTATTTTCTTCTGTCCCTTGCTATCTTTTAACTGACTTTTTAATTCAGCGGATTCACTTTCAAGGTCTATTTTTTCAAGGAGCTTTTTAACAGCTTCAGCTCCCATTTCAGCTTTAAATGCATTTTTATAGTGTTCCTTGTATTCTCTATACTCCATTTCAGTTAATAGTTGTTTGTCAGATAAGGATGTATCGCCTGCTTCAGTAACCACATATTGAGCAAAATAAATTACTTTTTCAAGTGCTCTTGGCGACATATCAAGAATAAGACCCATTCTTGAAGGGATCCCCTTGAAATACCATATGTGGGTAACAGGAGCAGCAAGCTCAATGTGTCCCATTCTTTCTCTTCTTACTTTTGCCTTTGTAACCTCAACTCCGCAACGGTCACAAACTACGCCCTTGTATCTTACCCTTTTATACTTTCCGCAATGACATTCCCAATCCTTTGTAGGACCGAATATTTTTTCACAAAATAGTCCATCCTTTTCAGGTTTTAGTGTTCTATAATTTATTGTTTCAGGTTTTTTTACCTCTCCTCTAGACCATTGTCTGATTTTATCGGGAGAAGCCAACCCAATTCTTATTGATTCGAAATTATTGTAATCTACCAAGGAGTTCGCTCCCTTCTATTATTTGGTTTTCATTTGGTTCTTGTAATATTGGGGGCTTTTGGTGTCCCCCTATTTGGGCATACAATATTTTTAATCATCTTCACTGTCATAATCGTCTTCAATATCTAAATCGTCTAATATTTCAGAACCTAAATCATCATCAATATCATCAATTTCTTCCGTATCGTCTGTATCAATCTGCATACCCTCCAAATCATCTTCAACTAAAGTCAGATCATTTAAGCTTTCAGGATCAATAGGTACATCATCATCAATAGGTACATCATCATCAATATCAATTGTTTCGATTATTTCAACTTCATCATCACTGGTAATTATTTTTATATCCAAAGCCAAACTCTGCAATTCTTTTACAAGTACCTTGAAAGATTCAGGGATTCCCGGTTCAGGAACATTTTCACCTTTTACGATTGCTTCATATGTTTTAACCCTGCCGTTAACATCATCGGATTTTACCGTTAATATTTCTTGCAATGTATGAGCCGCCCCATATGCTTCCAATGCCCAAACTTCCATTTCTCCAAATCTTTGACCGCCAAACTGAGCTTTGCCGCCTAAAGGCTGCTGAGTAACCAATGAATAAGGTCCCGTTGAACGGGCATGTATTTTATCGTCAACAAGATGGTGCAGTTTAAGCATATACATATATCCCACAGTTACCGGACCTTCAAAGTATTCACCTGAACGTCCGTCTCTCAGCTCTATTTTACCGCTTCGAGGGTAGCCTGCCATTTCAAGAGCATCCCATATGTCATCTTCAACAGCACCGTCAAATACCGGAGTTGCAACTTCCCAGCCAAGTTTTTTTGCAGCTAATCCAAGGTGGACTTCCAAAACTTGACCAATATTCATACGAGAAGGAACACCAAGAGGATTTAATACTACCTCCAGCGGAGTTCCATCCGGCAGATAAGGCATATCCTCTTCTGCCATAATCATTGAAATAACACCTTTGTTTCCATGTCGTCCGCACATTTTGTCGCCAACATTTATTTTACGTTTTGTTGCTATATAAACTCTTACAAGTTTGCTTACTCCCGGGCTTAGCTCATCACCGTTTTCTCTTGTAAACACTTTTACATCAACGATAATTCCGGTTTCACCATGAGGAACCTTAAGAGAGGTATCTCTTACTTCTCTTGCCTTTTCTCCGAATATGGCTCTTAAAAGTCTTTCTTCAGCTGTAAGTTCCGTTTCTCCCTTAGGTGTAACCTTGCCAACAAGTATATCACCGGATTTAACCTCGGCGCCTATTCTAATAATTCCTCTCTCATCCAAATCCTTAAGAGAATCATCTCCAACATTTGGAATATCCCTTGTTATTTCTTCAGGACCAAGTTTCGTATCCCTTGCCTCTGATTCATATTCTTCAATATGGACGGATGTTAAAACATCATCCATAACCAGTTTTTCATTTATCAGCATTGCATCTTCGTAGTTATATCCTTCCCAAGTCATAAATCCTATTAAAAGATTCTTCCCGATAGCCATATCACCATCATTTGTAGAAGGTCCATCTGCAATAATCTGCCCTCTTTTTATTTCATCTTCTTTAAATACTATCGGCCTTTGATTTACGCAAGTACCACTATTTGAACGCTTAAACTTAAGCAAGGTATACTTGTCAATCATGCCGTTATCGTTTCTTCTTATTAATATTTCCGATGCAGTGACAGAAATTACTTTTCCGTCATGCTCAGCAATAATAACAGCTCCTGAATCCATAGCTGCCTTATATTCCAGACCTGTTCCGATTATAGGAGTTTCAGTAACCAACAAGGGTACTGCCTGCCTTTGCATATTCGCACCCATAAGAGCACGGTTTGCGTCGTCATTTTCCAAGAACGGTATCATACCTGTCCCTATGGAAATTACCTGTTTTGGAGAAACCTCCATATAATCAACCATGTCTTTTGAAGCAATTTCATTTATACCGTCAATTCCCCTTACAACAACGCGGTTATGTTCAAATGTACCGTCTTCATTCAAAGGTTCATAAGACTGTGCAATTATCTTTGTATCTTCCACGTCTGCAGTAAGATAATCTATAATTCCAGTTACTTTTCCTGTTTTTTTATCCACTTTCCTGTAAGGAGATTCCAAAAATCCGTAATCATTAATTCTTGCATACGTTGCAAGAGAAGTTATCAGTCCGATATTAGGACCTTCCGGTGTTTCAATGGGACACATTCTGCCGTAATGAGAATGGTGAACATCTCTTACTTCAAAGCTGGCTCTGTCTCTGGATAATCCTCCGGGACCAAGAGCTGACATTCTTCTTTTATGAGTAAGCTCAGCCAATGGATTTGTCTGATCCATAAACTGTGATAGCTGACTTGAACCGAAAAACTCTTTTATGGCTGCAGAAACAGGCCTTATATTAATAAGAACCTGAGGAGTTACAACGTCCACGTCCTGAATAGTCATTCTCTCCCTGACTACTCTTTCCATTCTAGACAATCCAACTCTCACTTGGTTTTGAAGAAGCTCTCCCACAGAGCGTAACCTTCTGTTTCCAAGATGGTCAATATCATCAGTCTTACCTATTCCTTTAAACAATCCTAAATGGTAATTCACTATTGCATACATATCATCCTTAACAATATGTTTCGGGGACAATGAATAAATCTCTTCCTTGTCCTTTTCAAATATATTGTTATCGGCAGAAGGAATTTGCTTTAAGGACTCAACTATTGCTTTTTCAATATCTTCTGCAGAGTTGTTTTCTTCCAGTATTTTTTTCATTACCGGATAATAAACTTTCTCTTTTACTCCTAACTTTTCTAAATCTATATCTAATTTATCTAATTCAAATACCTTTGGATCAACAAATTTGTTGCATAATACCTTGGTAATCTTTTCATCGGAATTTAAAATATTAACGGAAAAAATACCTGCGGCTTCCAATTTAAAAATAGATTCATTGTCGTATATACTATCTTTAGTAACTAATACTTCGCCTGTTTCCTTATTAATAATATCCTCAGCTGCGCGCTTTCCAATAATTCTGTTTTCCAAACTAAGCTTCTTATTTAATTTGTATCTTCCAACTTTTGCAAGGTCGTACCTTTTGAAGTCAAAAAACAAAGATTTGATTAATGACCTCGCACTGTCATATGTAGGCGGCTCACCTGGCCTTAATCTTTTATAAATTTCTATCAATGCTTCTTCGGAATTAGTAGTGTTGTCCTTTTCCAAAGTTTTTAAAAGCTGTTCTGTTTCTCCCAATGTATCTATGAGCTCAGAGTTAGAAGAAATCTCCATAGCTCTCACAAGCACAGTTGCAGGTAATTTTCTTGTCCTGTCAACTCTTACGTATACAATATCATTAGAGTCTGTTTCAAATTCCAACCAGGCTCCTCTGTTTGGAATAACAGTTGCATCATATAATTCCTTACCAACCTTATCCCTTGTCATGTTGTAATAAACTCCGGGTGAGCGAACTAACTGACTGACAACAACACGTTCTGCACCGTTTATTATGAATGTTCCCTTTTCAGTCATCAGAGGGAATTCACCCATAAATGCTTCTTGTTCCTTAATTTCTCCCGTTTCCTTGTTTATCAAACGTACTTTAAGTCTTAGAGGTACTGAATAAGTTGCATCTCTTTCTTTGCACTCCACCTGGTCGAACTTTGGCTCGCTGAACAAAGAGTGATCAACAAACTCCAGAATTAAATTGCCGGTATAATCCTCTATTGGAGAAATATCATCAAAAACCTCTTTCAGCCCCTCATTTAAGAACCAATCGTATGATTTTTTCTGAACTTCGATTAAGTCCGGCAATTCTAAAACTTCATTAATTTTAGAATAAGACATTCTTACCCTATTACCTATTTTCACAGGATGCGGCATTTTTTCACCCCTTAGTAAATAATTTTGACTTACAAATTCTATGCCAACATTGCACACTCATGGCAATATACAATATTATCACTAATA
>Ga0265294_10009821_pt1 | contig 10978 bp, 9 predicted proteins | sample MunlanPumphouse3_FD_192504 | JGI IMG/M metagenome (GOLD analysis project Ga0265294, IMG submission 192504) | Groundwater microbial communities from a municipal landfill in Southern Ontario, Canada - Pumphouse #3 | ecosystem: Environmental > Aquatic > Deep subsurface > Groundwater | place...
CTCTTCACCTCCCCATCTACAAATGATATCCACACCTCTTAACATTCCAAGAAGCATCTTAGAGACTTCTACTAGGGCTCTGTCCCCGATGTTGTGTCCATAGACATCATTTACTTTTTTAAAGTGATCTATATCTATAAGTATAACGGACATCTTATTGTGTCTTTGAACCATAGATTCATATGAAGATAGATAGAGTTGAGTAAATTTATGTCGGTTATAGAGCCCTGTAAGAGCATCTGTAGATGCTAAGTTTTCATACTCTATGTTTTTAGTTTGAAGTTTTTTATTTATCTCTCTTAACTCATCTTGATACTCTTTCATAAGTGAACTCCACTTTGAATATGAAAGTGTAATTAGCTCTTTTTGCGAAATTATTCCCGATAGCGATCCATCATCATCTACAACGATAACCCTCTTAAACTGTCTTTCCTTTAAGAAGGAAAGTGCTTCTCTGATAGAAAAGTGTTTGTTTATGGATTGGACTGGTGATGACATATGTTTTTCTATCTCAACATCTAAATCAACACTGTTTTTAACAAGTCTCATAATATCTTTAGTAGTAAAGATGCCAATCGGTTTTAAGTCTTCTACAACTACTACATTATCATAAAGATTGCTCACCATATCTTCAAGCAGAGATAAAATTTTAGCATCTCTATTAACCCATTTCATCCTTCTTCCGAGCTTTAAAAAATCCTCAATACGATAGTTATCCATCAGTGTATCAGGGTCAATATTTTCTGTTATATCTGTATGAGTTATAAGCCCATAGAGAGTTAAATCATCATTTACAACACAGATATACTCTATAGAGTTATTTAAGTAATCTACTGCTTCTAAGATGTTTTGGTCTTTATTTATAGTAGGCACTTTTGTAAGCTGTATATCTTTAAGTGGTGTTTTTACATCTATCTTATTCGTTTTAAGGTTTATAATATCTACTATTCCAATTACAAAATATTTATCTTTATCAACAACTATAATATTACGGTGCTCACTAGAGAGCATCTTAGCAATTGCCTCTTCAAAAGTATGTTTTATATCTATTGTTATAACTTCACAAGTTGCGATATCACAAATATCTGGAAATCTCATATTGTCTTCCTTTTTTATATAGCATCTAGCGCTTTTTGAATCTTCAAGGCTTGGACATGCTCGGCTACATCATGGGCTCTAATCATACTTGCACCATTTTTGATAGCTTCAAGATGCAGGGCTAGAGTTCCGCCTAGTCTCTCTTGTGGGCTTGAGGTTGTATCTATCATAGATTTTCTTGAAGCCCCAACTAATAGAGGTTTTTGCAAGGTTAAAAAATGCTCTAGGTGCTTAATTAACTCTAAGTTATGCTCTACTGTTTTGCCAAAGCCTATACCAACATCTAAGACTATATCCTGCACTCCAAAACTCTGGGCCTTCTCTATCCTAGTTATAAAAAAATCACTTATATCACTTAGTATATTTTCATATCTTGGATTTTCTTGCATAATTTCTGGAGTCCCCTGCATATGCATAATGATGGCTTGTGCTTTATAGCTAGCCACAAGGCGGCAGACCTCATCATTTGCTAAACCTGTAATGTCATTTACAATTTTAAATCCACTCTCAAGAGCTTTTTGTATCACTAATGGCTCATAACTATCGATGCTAAAACTAGCTCTATCATAGAGCTTTTGCTCTTTTATAGTCCTTAAAATAGGTTCAACCCTTTGAAATTCCTCGTTTGCATCTACAGCTTTTGTCTTTGGCGCAGAAGAGACTCCTCCGATATCAATGATGTTAGCACCATCTTCTATCATCTGCTCTATCTTTTTTATAGCATCACTATCTACAAATCTACTGTGAGAAAAAAAACTATCATCATTGGCATTTATAATACCCATAATATCAACGCTTTTAGGTTTTTTTGCTTTTAAGATTTCTTGTAGATGCTTTGCTAAGATTTTAAGTCCAAGAGGCTGAGCTAACTCTTTTTTACTCAGTATTTTTAAGTGTTTTGTAGTGGCTATAAGGAGGCAATCTACCCTTGGAGTCTTTGCGACTACTGTACCTTTTGGAACTGCTAAATCAGCTCCTATAGATAGTGCATCTTGCTTTAAAATATTTGCAGCACCCACATGTAAGTCTCTTATATAGATAAGATGTGTCTGCATCTTAGATGAGAGAACACTACATCCACCTGCATCAACCCCAAGCCTCTCTAAATACTTCTTTGCATCTATACTATTTGATAATTTTTCAACTTGCATCTATAAACCCCATTAATATAAGAGCTAAAACACTTTGTGGTCTTGAGTTTAACTCTAAGAGCCTGTAGGCTTTGTCGAAGTTATCTAGCTGCGCTCTTGAGAGTATAAGCATATCAACCACTGTAGCTCTATAGTAGAGTGCTTCTACCATAAGCTTAGCATCTACTCTTGATATTCTAGCATTCGCTTTTAAAAATGCAAAAATTGCAGCATAATCGAGCCTAGCAATATTTAACTCGCACCCATGGACAAGTTGAGCTTTTTCGCCTTTTTTTATTGGAAGTCTTGAGCGAATTGTTGCAAGAAGGTTTGATTTTGTAGGTGAAATGATTATATACTCAATGTTTCTAGGGGGCTCCTCTAGAACCTTTAGTAAAGAGTTTTGTGAGACTGTGTGAAACTCAGATGCAGCTAAAATAATGTACTTCGTTGCAGACTCACTTATGTAAGATTCAGCTACAACGGCTTTTGCATGTTCTAGTAAAAATTTCTCTTCATGAAAAACCACTACTCTGTTTGGTGCAAGAGAGGCTTCAAGTTTGGTTATCTCTGCTTCAATGTTGCTTGAGATTAAGATATGGCTCTTTGTGATGTTATGAGCTAACATCTACCTCTCCAAATATCGTAGCATTTAGTGAAGCATCAAAGAGTTTGTAGAGTTGTATAAGTTTTATATCTATCATAGGGTCATAAGATTTTAGAGTAAAACCATTATGATACTCTTCATCAAATATCCAGAAGTAGCTATTGTCTCTTCTTTTTGCAATATCTGAGCGTCTATCATCTCCCTTACCTATATACCAAAAAAAGTAATCCTCTTTATATGAGAGAGAGATCATATCTTCAACTACATCTATCATCTCTCCACCACTTACATGGCGATAGTGTTCATACAAACTGTCCATGCTAACTATTGGGAGAAGTGGTCTATCAAGATTCATAGCATTGATGGAGCTAAGGATGTATTTTTCAAACCATTTTCGCTTCTCATCTGTGATTAGGATGATGGTTTTACCCTCTAAAATCTGCTCTAGTGCTAAAGAGAGAGGATTTGTCCAGTCAAATCTCTGCTCTTCAAGCCAGCTAAGAAATGCTCCATCTTCTCGTATAGCATCAAGACTCCATTGTGCAAAATCTAACACTTTTCTCACTCCATTTCAGCAAAGCTGAAATATAGTTCAATCACTAAAGCTTTGGCGAGAATATTTTTTTTCATTACTTATCTAACTCGTATGCTTCGTGAAGTCCTCTAACTGCAAGTTCAGCATACTTCTCATCTATAACCATAGAAACTTTTATCTCTGAAGTTGATATCATGTTTATGTTAATATTATTTTCAGCCATTGTAGTAAAAGCTTTTGCAGCTACTCCCGTATGAGACTTCATTCCAACACCAACTATAGAGACTTTACACATCGCTTCATTGTAAGAGTCAGCTCTGATATCACCCTTTTGGATAAACTTTGAGACTACTTTTTTTGCATCTTGAAGGTCGCCTCTTGCTACTGTAAAGTCTATGTTTGTGTTTCCATCATGCGCTTTATTTTGGATTATCATATCTATATTTACATCATCAGCTGCGAGTGCGTTAAATATCTCTGCTGCAATGCCAGGTCTATCTTTTACTCCCATCAAAGAGACGCGAGCTTGATTTTTATCCAAAGCTATTCCACTTACCAATAATTTTTCCATGATATTTTCTTCCTTTGTTATTAGTGTTCCCTCTGCATTTGAGAAACTTGTTCTTGTTACTAGGTTTACATTTAGTTTTTTTGCCAACTCTACAGAGCGGTTTTGAAGAACCTTTGCGCCTAGAGATGCGAGTTCTAGCATCTCATCATAAGAGATCATATCAAGCTTTCTTGCTTTTGGCTCTATGCGAGGATCTGTTGTGTAGATGCCATCTACATCTGTATATATCTCACATAAATCTGCCTCTAAAGCGCCAGCTATTGCCACAGCACTGAGGTCACTTCCACCACGACCTAGAGTTGTTACTCTACCATCAGGAGTTATCCCTTGAAAACCAGCTACAACTATGATTTTGCCCTCTTTTAAAGACCTATTCATTGTAGTTGGATCAATACCTTCTATGCGTGCTTTTGTATGGATCGCATCTGTAACGATTCCAGCTCTTCGTCCTGTCATAGAGACAGCATCATGACCCAGCTCATTTAGTGCGATAGCTAAAAGCGAAGCCGTAACTCTCTCGCCTGAACTAAGTAACATATCCATTTCTGCTCTTGATGGACTTTTTGAGAAGTGTTCTGCATAAGCTACGAGCTTGTTTGTCTCTCCACTCATGGCTGAGACTACAACCACTACATCATTACCAGCTTTTTTTGTCTCGCTGACACGATTTGCTACATTTTGAATGCGCTCTAAATCACCAACACTCGTTCCACCATATTTTTGTACTATTAACATTTAAGTCCTTAACTTATAGGTAACCTTCATCTCTAAAGTGCTTTATAACCGTCTCGTAAACTGCCTGTTTAAAAGATGCGCTAAGATTTAGTGCATCATCAACTCCAACAAATTTATATTCACTAAACTCTGGATGAGAAGTATTTATATCTATCTTTGCATTTTTTTCAAGCTTTACTAAAAAGTACTTTTGTCTTTGACCCTTATAAGGGCTCATCTCTCTAGCAATCTTTGGAGGGAAATCATAAGATATCCACTCAGGATATTCACCAATAATCTGTACAGCCCTTGTGCCTATCTCTTCTTCTAGTTCACGAAAAAGCGCTTCAAGGACCTCTTCTCCTTCATCTATCCCACCTTGTGGAAACTGCCAAACATCACTCAAATCATTTCTTTGTGCTATAAAAATCTCTTTTTTTTGCGGATAATCATTTGACACTATAATCATTGCAACATTAGGACGATACAAATTTTTTTTATTCATCAGCACACCTAATTTTAATAATCGCGATTATACAAAATAAGCTATTAAATTAAGATAATTTTACAAACAAAGCAGGCTCTAAAGGAGTCCATAATTCTCAGCCGTATTTGGTTCGCCATAGAGATAGCCTTGAATATAGTCAACTCCGAGTTCTCTAACCTTAACATCTAACTCTTTTGTACTTACAAACTCAGCTATGGTTTTAATTTTTGCATTTTTTACAAAATCTAAAAGTGCAACAACCATATGTTCTACATTTTTATCAGTGTTAATCTTCTCTATTAAAGAGCCATCAAGTTTTATGTAGTCAATATCAAGCTTGATAATGTTTGTGAAGTTTGAATATCCAGAGCCAAAATCATCTATGGAAATCTTACAATTATAGCTTTTGAGCATTTTTATAAAATCCTCGATAAGAGCGTAGTCTTCGATATCTTCTGACTCTAATATTTCAAAAGTTATGCCCTCTCCTCCATACTTATCTAATCTGTTTTTTATATAGTCGCGCATAGTTGGAGAGTTTATGTTTTCATATGCCAGATTTATAGAGATATCGGCCTTTTTTTTAGCATAAACATTAAATACCTTTTGTATCATCTGTCTTGAGAAAAACTCAAAAGTGTTATCCTCTTTAGATGAGTCTAAAAAATGGCAAGGTGATACTACCTCTCCATCATCAGTTACAAGCCTAGCTAAGGCTTCATATTTCATAACAGAGTTGTCTTTTACATCGATTATTGGCTGAAAATAAGGCACAATATTGCCATCATTAAGTGCTCTTTTATATATTTTAAGCCTATCTAATCTGGCTTTTTCGGACTCTAGTTTGGTTTGATTATTGTTATATATAATTAAGTTTTTCTTTGAAATTATGGCATCTTGCAGGGCTATATCTGCTTGAGAGAAAATATTTAACATCCCATACGATACGCCAGCACTAAACTCTGCAACCAAAGAGTTTCCATTATCTTGGCTAGAAGAGTTTTCATCACTATTTGTTAAGATAGAGTACTTTACTAATTCCATATACTTCTCAAACAGAGCTTTTGAGGTAACAAGCAGTGCGAACTCTTGCATGTTTAGGCAGTATAGAGTGGCACTATTATCTATTATTATCCGATTTAACTGCTTCGCTTTTTGCGAAGTTATCTCTGAGACTACTTGCATTCCATAGATATCTTTGATCGAGTTTATTTGGTTTATATGAAGCAGTATTAACATTGCATCTTCTTGCAAAAGAGACAAGTCTCTAACAAGAGATTCACGATTTGGCAATTTTGTACTTATATCTAAATTTTTTACTGATTCTATAGAAGAATCATTTGCGTTAAAAATAAACTTGTTTTTTCCACTCTTCTTTGCTTTAGAGAGATTGTTATCCGCTAAATTATAGATATCTTCATTTGAAATAGTCTCTTTTGAGCAGTCTGTATTTATGCCACCAATGGAGACACTTAAAAACCCAGATGCTACACCTTTTTCATGTTTTATCTTTAGAGCATCTACTCTCTCGATCAAATCTAGAGCTATCTTTTGAATATACTTATCAGATTTATTTAGAACAATAATGGCAAATCTTTGTCCACCTATTCTAAAGACATTCTCTACAGTATGTTTGAGATATTTTTTTATCTCTAAAGCTATTGCTCTTATAGCTTTATCGCCACTTGCGTTACCATAAAGTTCATTATAATCATTAAAATTATCAATATCAACTATCAAAAGAGCGAATTTTTCCCTCCTCCATAAAGCACCTTTATACTCTCTATTTAAAGAGTAGTCAAAATACTTTCTATTGTGTATCTCAGTTAGTGTATCTGTAATAGATAGCGCTTCTAATCTTTTTGCATTTGTTATATCTTGAACTATTGCAGAATACCCGATTTTTTCATGGTTTACATTATATAGAGGGCTAATGTTTGCTTTTATCCAGTATTCTTCTTTAGTAAATTTCCTATTTTTCAGCTCGCCTACCCACGGTTTATCTGCTAAAATTGTCTCCCACAAATCCTTTATAACCTCTATTTTATTACTTTTTTCTCTAAATACAGAGTGATTTTTACCTATGATCTCATCCCTTGTAAATCCTGTAAAGTCAAGATAAGCTTTTGAGACTTCTACTATCTTCCCATCTAAATCAGAGACTGTCATAAAAACATTTTCTTCTATAATCTTATGTTGTTGCTCTAATAAAAAGTCTTTACTTTTATATTCAAGTTTAAGAAGCACTTTTTCTGAAAGTGCGACAAGTGAAGATATAAAATCGTAAGCATCAATTACAGGCTTAACTATAAACTTATCTACTCCTAAGTTTATAGCACCTTTTAAGTGTTCTTTCGTATCATAAGCACTAAGAAGCACTACTATTTGGTCTTTGTTTATCTCTTTGATTTTTTTGCACATCAAGATGCCATCCATCTTTGGCATCTCAATATCACTAATAACTATATCAAAGCATCCTTTTGATTCAAACTCTCTTTTATATAGTTCAAGCCCTTCTTCTCCATCTTTAGCAACTACTATATCTTGAAAATAGTACTCCAGGATTTCAAGTGTCTCTTCTCTTAGTTCATCTTCGTCTTCAACATATAAAAGTTTTATATCTTTTGTGAGATTTTTCATTGGCTTCTCTCTTATTAGCTCATCTATTTAAAACTAAACTTAACATCATTGTACATTATATTTTTAAAAAATATCTTGCAATCTAAATTATTTTGATGGGTTGACTTTTTAGATATACTTCTAGCCCTAAAAAAGGACTACAGATATGTTACTTTATATTCATATACCATTTTGTGATTCTAAGTGTTCCTACTGCGCTTTTAACTCTTATGTAGATAAGTTTCATCTAAAGAGAAGTTATATGAAAGCTCTTGAAGTCCAACTTGAGTTTGAACTCAAAAGATTTGCTACAAAAAAAGAGTCTATTGAGTCTGTGTTTATAGGTGGCGGAACTCCTTCTACTATATCTGCATCTATGTATAAACCTCTCTTTAAAGTCATAAAACCATATCTAAAAAAAGACATAGAAATAACAAGTGAAGCCAATCCAAATAGTGCTACAAAAGAGTGGCTTGATGGAATGTTTGAGCTTGGAGTAAACCGCATAAGCTTTGGAGTGCAAAGCTTTAATAAAGACAAATTAAAACTTCTAAACCGCGCACATAGTTCAGAAGATGCTAAAAGAGCCATTATAGATGCTAAAGAAGTTGGTTTTCAAAACATCTCACTAGATCTCATCTATGCAACTTTAGGTGACACTAAGGAGCTTTTAGAGCAAGACTTAAAAACTGCCTTTTCTTTGCCAATAAATCACTTAAGTGCTTACGCGCTTATCATAGAAGAAAGTACTCCCTTTGCATCTAGACCAGAGATGTCAAAAGAGTCCTTAAAACTCACAAAATGGTTCTTTAAAGAGATAGCATCTTTTGGTTTTAAACAGTATGAGATAAGTAACTTTGGAGTCTATCAAAGCTCTCATAATCTTGGATATTGGGATTATAAAGACTACATCGGCTTAGGAAGTGGTGCAGTTGGCAAATTAGACTTTGAGAGATTTTATCCACAGACAATACTAGAAGACTACATCTCAAACCCACTTGATATAAGAGCAGAATCACTCACTCAAGAGGACAAAATAACCGAACAACTCTTTTTAGGTTTTCGTTCATCCCTTGGAGTAGATGCAAAGATACTTGATAAGGCGCAGACAAAAAGGGCTAAAATCTTAGTTGATGAGAAAAAACTAACTCTTATAGATGGTAAACTTTACAACCTAGACTTTCTTCTAGCAGATGAGATTGTACTTTTTCTCTACTCTTGAAAGTAAATTTAATCATTCTTTGGCTAAACTCATGGACTTAATTATAATTTTGAAGGTTTAATATGTTTGGTATGGGTTTTACAGAGATACTCGTTGTTTCTATTATCGCTATTTTGTTTCTAGGTCCAGATAAACTTCCTGGTGCCATGGTAGAGGTTGCAAAGTTTTTTAGAAGTCTAAAAAAGACTATAGGCACAGTTAAAGACTCTCTAGAAGAAGAGATGAATGTTGCAGATATAAAAGAAGAAGCATTAGCTTATAAAAAAGAGCTTTTAAATGCAGGCAATGAGCTAAAAAGGGTTACAGATGTCAATCAGATAGGCACTACTCTCTCAGGTCTTAGTGATGATATCTTAAGCGATGAGAAGCCAAAGAAGAAGAAAAAGAACAAAGAAGAAAAAGAAAAAAATGAACCAAAAGCTGAAACTGTGACTTTTGAGAAAAAAATAAAAAAAGAAGATAATGGCGATGTTTGAAGACTTAAAACCACACCTAATTGAGCTAAGAAAAAGGCTTGGTATCTCTGTAGCAAGCTTGTTAGTTATGTTTTTTGTTATGTTTTACTTCCACGAGCCAATACTAAACTGGATAGTAGAACCTTTAAATGTAGCACTTATAGAAGTTGGTAAAAAATCTCTCCATGCAGCTGAGGGGATGGTTACAACTTCTCAAGTTGGCGGTGCATTCTTTGTTGCTCTAAAAGTCGCTTTTTTTGCAGCTATAGTTGCAGCTCTTCCTATCATTTTAGCTCAAATCTGGCTCTTTGTAGCACCAGGTTTGTATGCAAATGAAAAAAAGATGATTATCCCATTTATAGTTGGTGGAACTTCCATGTTTCTTGTTGGAGTTTTATTTGCTTACTATATAGTTACGCCTTTTGGATTTGACTTTCTTATAACATTTGGTAGTTTTAAATTTACTCCCCTTATCAACATAGAAGACTATGTAGGTTTCTTTACAAAGATTATGTTTGGTTTTGGTTTAGCCTTTGAGCTGCCAATCTTTGCATATTTTCTAGCGCTTCTTGGCATGATAGATGATAGAATGATGAGAGACTTTTTTAAGTATGCTGTTGTTATTATCTTTATAGTTGCAGCCCTTTTAACACCTCCTGATGTTTTGACTCAACTACTTATGGCTGGTCCACTAGTTGTACTTTATGGAATCTCTATCCTTATCGTAAGAGTTGTAAATCCTGCACCGCCTCTTGAAGATGAAGAAACTGATGAAGAAGAGGTTGCTCTTAGTAAAGAACTAACGAGTGAATAGAGACGAATTACAAACAGCTAGCTATGACTTTATCTTACCTGATGGGCTCATAGCATCTTTACCTGCAAGCCCAAGAGATAGTGCTAAACTTCTTATCTACAATAGAGAAACAAAAGAGATAACTCATACACATTTTCACCAACTCGAGAGCTTTATTCCAAAAGATTGTGCTCTGATTTTTAACGATACAAAAGTTATAAAAGCTAGACTCTTTGGAAACAAACAGAGTGGTGGAAAGCTTGAACTTCTACTAAATAGACCTCTAGATGCGAACAATATAAATGTTTACATAAGAGGAAAGGTAAAAGTTGGCACTGAGATTTTTTTTGATAATGCTCTTGTTGCCATTGTAAAGGAGTTAAAAGATGATGGAAGTAGAGTTGTGAATTTTTACAACTCTACAAAGACAAATCTCCTAAGATTTGAAGAGCTTCTGCCCATCATAGATAAGATTGGTCACATCCCACTTCCGCCTTACATTCAAAGAGAAGATAGTATAGATGATATAAATGAGTACCAAAGTGTTTTTGCCAAAGAAGAAGGAGCAGTAGCTGCACCAACTGCTTCGCTCCACTTTACAAAAGAACAACATGAAAGAATTTGTAAAAACTACAAACACGCCTATGTAACACTTCATGTTGGAAGTGGTACCTTTAAACCAGTTGAAGTTGAGACCATCACTGACCATCCCATGCACTCAGAATATTATGACATCTCAGATAAGGC
>Ga0265294_10009822_pt1 | contig 10977 bp, 9 predicted proteins | sample MunlanPumphouse3_FD_192504 | JGI IMG/M metagenome (GOLD analysis project Ga0265294, IMG submission 192504) | Groundwater microbial communities from a municipal landfill in Southern Ontario, Canada - Pumphouse #3 | ecosystem: Environmental > Aquatic > Deep subsurface > Groundwater | place...
ATGTGGGAATAAAAGAACGTCTCTGATAGAAGTTTGACCCGTAATAAGCATAATTACTCTATCTATCCCGATTCCAAGCCCACCAGTTGGAGGCATGCCATATTCTAATGCTTCAACGAAATCTTCATCCATCATATGTGCCTCTTCATCACCAGCTGCTCTTTGTGCAACTTGCTCTTCAAATCTCGCCTTCTGATCTATTGCATCATTTAACTCAGAATAAGCGTTAGCTATTTCCATTGTGTTAACAACTAGCTCAAACCTCTCAACTAACTCTGGATTATCACGATGTTTTTTGGCAAGTGGTGATGTTTCCAACGGATAGTCTGTCACAAACGTTGGATGAATTAACTTTAATTCTACCTTTTCATCGTATAAGAAATTAACAAGCTGACCAACTGAAGAATGCTCTTCTTTCAGATGCATGCCTTTGGCTTCAATTTCTTTTTTAAGCTCTTCGAAAGTTTTACCTTGGATATCTATACCAGAAAACTTCTTAATAAGGTCTGTCATGGTCGCTCTGGTCCAAGGAGGAGTAAAATCTATATCGTTTCCGTCATAAACTATCTTGTAACTTCCAGTCATATCCATCACCAAAGAAGAAATAACATCTTCGGCCAAATCCATCATGTCGTTGTAATCTGCATAGGCTTGATATAACTCTAATAAAGTATATTCAGGATTATGTTTGTAAGAAATACCTTCGTTTCTAAAAACTCTACCTATTTCATAAACTTTCTCAAATCCACCAACAATAAGTCTCTTTAAATGTAACTCAAGAGCTATTCTCATATAAAGCTTCATATCAAGCGCATTATGGTGAGTAGTAAAGGGTCTAGCCGTTGCGCCTCCAGCTACAGCATGCAACACTGGTGTTTCAACCTCCATAAATCCTTTTTCTTCAAACTTCTTTCTTATTAAAGAAATTATTTTGCTTCTTTTAGCAAAAACATCTTTAATCTCTGGATTAGCAATCAAATCAAGATATCTTTTGCGATATCTAAGTTCCTTGTCTTGAAGACCATGAAATTTCTCTGGGAGTGGGTTTAACGATTTAGAAAGCAATTTATATTCTGAAACCTTAATCGTTAGTTCACCGGTTCTAGTAATAAAAAGCTCACCTGTTACAGCAATAAAATCTCCAATGTCTAGCTTCATATATGATTCATATGCCTCAGCACCTAAAATGTCTTCTTTAGCATACACCTGCAACTTAGTCTGCTCATCCATTAAGTTACCAAAGGATGCTTTGCCGTGACCTCTTTTGGCAATTAGACGTCCAGCAGTCGAAACAACCACACCTTCTTTGCCAGCCTCAACTTCTTGCTGATGTTTTTCTTTTATTTCCGTAAGAGTGGATTCTCTGTGATAAAAAGCTGGATATGGTTCTATCCCGGCAGCCCGTAGTTCTGCTACTTTTTCTCTTCTTATTTTAAACTCATCAATATGTTCTTGTTGTTCCATTGCGTAAATTATTATATAGCTAAAAGCCAAAAGCTGAAAGCATAAAGCTTAATGCAATTTTATTTTATAAGTTTCGATATATTAAACATGAATAATAAAATAATAGCTCTTGGTCTGCATGAAATAATGCTCAATAATTATTCGACAGATCTAAAATCTTTCCAAACAATAGACATAGGCAATCTGCAATATTACGAATTTCCCACCTTTGAATTTAGCTTAACGGTAAACCAACTGGAAACCTTAAGAATAAACCCAAGCCTAAACAACATCCAAAAACTTACAACTGAGTTTTGTAGGGAGATTAAAAAGGCAACACAAATAGACATTGGGTTGTGCAGAGAGCAAAACCTTAACCAACTATACCCTATAACTGCACACTATCACATTGCCAGACTATATCTTGGTGTAATTTACCAACATATTAATTTGTTTAAAGACACAATAAACTTTCAAGAACTTGTACCTCTTCTAGAGGAAATACAAAAATGGTACTCTGCTGAACTTGCTAAAATAACTCCGGAAATGTCAGAAAAACAAATTGAAACACAGCTGGCTCTTTGCCTTGTTAGGAAGACAAATCTATTTATTAGAAACTTAAGCAACCTATTTCCAAGCCAAATGATAAATTATCCTTTACTAATAAAACCATTGCCTAATTTATTTTTACGTTAAGACCTCATCTTTTTCTTTTTGAAATGCAATTTAATCAAACACTTTTTTGTTAGCGAGGCTAACTTGGCTTTATTGAAAGTGAACTTTTTGATTCTCTATGTTAAGGCTTCATTGCCAGCCTTAACAATCCGCTAATCCCTAAGCAAACTCGCTTCATTAAAATTTGGGATATTTCTAGTCACCCTATAAGCTATTATTGTTTTCACTCTATATAATTCAGGCTGCGGGAGCATTGCGCAATTATCTTCTCTTGATTAAGTGTCGTTAAATGACAACTTAATGAACGAATAGCACCGCATGTTACCGAAGGTCTAGCGCAAGGCGCAGCCTAAGCGTTAATAGCTTATAGATATAGTTATCGAAATTCAGCGTAATTCAGAAAAACGATGTTTCTGAGCGTTCAACCAAACCAGGATGGTGAGTTTGAACGGTAGCTGAATAAGATTTACGTTATCTAAGCTATGTAATTTCGTGTGCAAGAGTTAATTAATAAAAAAATCTGGGTTTATAAGGGCGGCAATGCTATTGCTCCGCTTAATGAATTACGAATTTAGCGGCAATCCTTGAAGGCGATAGCAAAGAGTGCCCTTATTGAACATTTTTTGCCCAGAAAATAATTTCTGGAAATCTTGCATAAATTAACTTGATGCGTTGAAAATTGTTAAACCCTCTATGATTTAGCATTGATTCTTCATAGTCCTTTATCTTCTGTTTCAAGCTTGAGGGCATAGCATCAAAATCAACATCCCATAATGGTTCAGAAGTAAGTGCATTATTTTCAATAGTATACTCTATGCGATGGTCTTGTCCTGGCAATAAACTAATAACTAGCAAACTACTCAAGGCGATCATTTCATACTGAGGAGACATGCTATAAGTCCCTTCATCTGATGGCTGAGCGCTATACATTGTTGTACAAACAAATTTAGTATCATTCCTAGAACTACTTATCTTTAACCCAATATTAGAAATCTTATCTTCTAAATAAATATTATCTTTAAAAAACTGCTTAACGTCTCCATTCAAAGGAAACTCGCCACCCTCCAAATTATAATTGTCTCCTTCATACCAATCCAGCGTAATAGGAAAAGCAATAACTGGGTTGAAGGAAATAACTCCCTCTGATCTATTCCATATTTCTACAGTTACTTTACTATTGTTTGTGTTATATTTTTTGATTATATTAACCTCTTTACCACAATATAAAACACGACTTACGAAGGTAAACATTGTGCCACCATCAAATTCATCTTGGTATACAGCATCATCTATCTGCTCAATATTCGGCATATCTAATTCAATAAATGGTTTTAACGGACGATTAATTACATCAGATGGCATCAACCAAACCTGGCCAAGCGACGTAGGGTAAGGCCCCAACATTTCAATCTCATTATCAAAAACATCCATGTCTGCAGGATATGTCTTTTTGGCTAAATCTATATCCTTTACTCCTGCAAGATCTAACGCAGTCACTAGCGCATGAGAAGAAGTAGTTCCGCCTGCTTTTTCAACTAAAGCAAAGTTTTCTGTGTCTTCCCTGCCTGAAATCATTTCTCTCAAAATAGAAGAATAACCTTCTCTGTGTCGGCAAAAACCTGAAACGATTGGATGTAAATTCTGAGCATTATAAGCAAATACAATATTTCCTCTTTGATCTATAATCCGAAGATCATCCCCTATTTTAAGAAGAGTCCATTGCTCTTCTCCAATCTTAACTGTCTTGGAAAGGTTAGCTGTGTCATACATTAAAGTTGCCAGACTAGCAAATTGAAATGCTACGTGAAGCCTAAAAAATAAAATAGAGGCACCACCGAAAAAGCCAATAAAATTAGGGCAACTAGCTCTGTTTTTATTCCAAATATGAAACATGTTCCCTAATGCTGACCTGCCATCAAACAAACTATTACAAATATGCTCGCAATTAAGATTATTAGAATTAAGTTCACTATAAAAAAACTTAGATAATTCATAATTTAACTTTATCTCTGGATATTTACTTAATTGTCCGTCCTGCCAACTAACTGGTTGTCGTATAAACTCTCCATACCACTCAATATCTTGGCGAGTAATCTTTAGCTCATTAATTTCCTGCTCTTCCAGATGCTTAACCTCATCTATATCCAACAAGCCTTTACGAATAAATTTTATCGTTAACTCTCTCCATCTATCTACTTTATGTGGATCATTGTTCCAAATGATAGAAAATTCTTTATATGAGCTTGGATTTATTGTCCCTATCTCGCTAAACGTAGGCTTATGCTCCTCCAATTTTTTCATGTGGTAAGGATTAAACATATTTTCTGCTTGCTCAATATATCTTAAAAAATGTCTGTTTTCTTCAAAGGCAAACTGATACGTACCAGGCCAACTTCCATTTTTCTCAAGGTCATCCACAAAAAAAACAAATAATGGCTCAAGACACTCTAGCTTCTGCCTTGCATCAAACAAAAACTGTTCACATTCATCGTTTAACTCACCAGCACCCTGCACAGAAAAATTATGTTTTACATAATCATATCTATTGATTAAGTCCTCATATCGTTGAATAAATTCATTCACTGCCTGCTTTTGGTTATCATCCCAAATGTTCTCCATCATACTAAAAAAATGTTGATTAACCTCAGCCGGAGTCGCCTGTGGCATAATCGCTCTTAAATAATTCGAACTTACAAATATCTTTAGTTTAGGAAATTGTGGATTAAACCACCCCGTAAAAACGTTTCCTTTCCAGTCTTCAGGCAAAGAGTGCTCTATAACATTCTGATCAACAATAATATATATTTCTTCTTTATTCTTAAAAAAATAATTAGTTTCAGCAACTCGACTTATTATCTCTGAAGTTTTTTCTTCAAAAAATCTTTCTGGAATCCAAACCACTGGAGCGATTGCTCCTTCACCAAACATATCCTTTATTTTGTAATAAAAGGCATTGATTGCTGCTACTGAAAACTCCACGTCATCTGGTCCAATAAAAGCTTCATCAAGAACGCCTCCGGCAATCTTTAGCTTACCAGTAGCAACTAAATTCTTTATTCTTTCATATAGATGTGGGCTCTTATAATTTAACTCATCTAAGTTAGCATCAGCCAAATGAAGATACACGCAAACATCTCTTTCTCTCTTTGGTGAATCAAAGAACAAATATTCTAACTCTTTTATACAAGGCTCAAGGGTTCGATTGTTCTTTAAGGCAAACTGGTCTTTTCCCTGCATAGTCTCATTCTGTCTTGGCTGACAAAAATGATGTAGTTGCAAATGAGAGACTTGTATCTTGTTGTCAAAAAGACTATATATTTCTCCCATTAACTGTCGTTGCAGTATTTGTATTGCTGGATTATCAACTTGCTGCTTCAATTTATCTGCAGCAGATAGTGAAAACCAATGTATTGAATTATCCCCCAAAGTCATAATCTTAATTATATGCCATAAAATTTAGCTTTGACTATACTTTTTGAATATTTGTTATAAGAAGAACTCAACATCGTTCTGTTCGTTTTTTCTGTTAATGGCTTCCATAACAACTGCTTTATTGAGTGACGGGTATTTATTTAAAACAATATTGAACTTCTCTTTAAGAAATTTAAAAACCACCAAAACAGTTAGAGAATTGACAGTTGCGGTTGCTTTTCCTTTGCCTAGAATAGACATTTCACCAACAATATCACCTTGTTTAACCTCGGCTATTTTGAGACCATCCCGGACTACTTCTGCTCTTCCCTCTACAATAAAATAAAGAAACGGACTAGTTACGCCTTGCTTACAAATAGTTTCTCCCTTGCTTATGTTATTTACAACAGCTCGAGAGAAAATATCCTTAATGGCGCTAGCTGATAAATTGAATCTTTTTTGTAAGTCTTCTGCTATCTTAGAAAGAATTTCTAAGTCGTCTATCATTAGCTTCTAGAAATACCGAAATAATCCTTTAAGAAACCATCATACACTTCTGTAATATTCTGCTGGTTTACGCAATAAAAAACGTTTCTTCCTTGTTTTCTAGAATCAAGCAAGCCAACGTTCTTCAAATAGTTTAAATGATGAGAGGTAGTAGACTGTTCCATAAAAAAGCTTTTTTCAATATCAGAGGCACATAATTCACCTTCTCTAAATAATTTTAAGATTATTTCTAATCTCTCCTCGTTTGCTAATGCTCTAAATAATTTTATGTATTTATCTTTGTCCACGGTTTATTCCTCCTAATTTATATTCATTATCTCTGTTTTTAAATAATCTTGCAATACAAAAGGCACTTTTACGCTACCATCCTTTTGCTGATAGTTTTCAAGAATGGCTGCAACCGTTCTACCTATTGCTAACCCCGACCCATTTAAAGTATGAACTAATACTACATTATTTTGTGCATCGCGGTATCTTATCTTAGCTCTTCTTGCTTGAAAATCCAAAAAATTACTACATGAAGATATCTCTCTATACGTATTTTGTGACGGAAACCATACCTCCAAATCGTAGGTTTTAGCCGAAGAAAACCCTAAATCGCCTGAGCATAGTTGCACTTTTCTATATGGTAGTTCTAACTTTTTTAAAATATCCTCAGCATCAGAAGTAAGCACTTCCAGCATTGCCATGCTCTCTTCTGGTTTAGAGTACATTACTAGCTCTACTTTATTAAACTGATGTTGTCTAATAAGTCCGGAAGTATCTTTACCATAGCTTCCTGCCTCTTTTCTAAAACATGGAGTATGAGCACAGAACTTCTTCGGCAAAACGTCTGACTGCATAATCTCGTCACTGTACAAGTTAGTTAAGGGCACTTCTGCGGTAGGAATTAAATATAATTGCCCGTTTTCTTCATCGCCAACACATTTATACAAATCTTCTTCAAACTTAGGCAATTGACCTGTTCCTTGCATAGTTTGCTTGGTTACCAAAAATGGTGGCAGTATTTCTAAATATCCTTTTTCTGAATGAACATCTAACATAAAATTAATCAGTGCTCGCTCTAGTTTTGCCCCAAGCCCCTTATACACAGTAAATCTACTTCCAGAAAGCTTAGCTCCTCTTTCAAAATCCAGAATATCTAAATCTTTACCTATTTTATCGTGTGACTTAACTTCAAAATCAAATTTTGGGGGCATACCCCACTTTAAAACTTCTATATTATCCTCTGCACTTTTACCAATTGGAGTATCTTCACTAACAATATTTGGCAAATACAAAGCTTTTTGCTCCCAGCTTGCTTGCTTTTCCTTCTGCTCAACTAATAGCTCCTTAATGGTTTCGGACAATGTCTTCAGCTGCTCAAGTTGTTCCTGCGTAGGCTTACCTTTTGGTGTTAAACGATTTTGCTCAGCCTTAAGTCGCTCTACTTTTGTTAAAATCTCTCTGTACTCTTTATCTTCCTTAATCCACTCATCAAGAAGAGAAGTGTCTTGAGACCTAGACTGTAAACACTTACCAACAAAGGAAGATTCTTCCCTCATCATCTTAGTTGCTAACATTTAAAGTTGTACCTTTCTCGCTCTTCGTCTGAAAGTTCCACGTTCTGTATTTTTTCTTTTTCATACTCTTCTTCGAAAAGACTAACTTCTATCTTGGATTCCATTAACATTTGCACTGAAAGTTCGTCGGGGTAATAACCTTTGAAAACAATTCGCTCAATGCCAGCATTGATAATCATTTTCGAGCAAATAACGCAAGGCATATGAGTACAATATAAAGTTGCACCACTAATATTAACTCCATGTCTTGCAGCTTGAATGATTGCATTCTGCTCTGCATGTAAACCTCTACACAACTCATGATGAGTGCCTGAAGGCACCTGTAGCTGGTCTCTTAAACAACCAACCTCTGTAGCATGCTTCATACCATTAGGCGCACCATTATAACCTGTGGATAAAATTTGCCTATCTTTAACTATTACTGCACCTATTTTACGCTTCAGACATGTTGCTCGTGTTGCCACTTCCTCTGAAATATTCATAAAATATGTATCCCAACTTGGTCGCTTTAAATAAGTCTCTTTATTCACAAATTACTCCTATTTTGCATACAGTGGAAACTTGGCACAAAGCTTACTTACTTTGTCTGCAACTTCCATCTGTACTTTTTCGTCTTCAACCTTTTCCAACAAATCCGCAATTAAATTTGCAATAAAAACCATCTCTTCTTCTTTCATGCCTCTTGTGGTCATAGCTGGTGAGCCGATTCTAATTCCACTAGTAATAAACGGACTTTCTGTTTCAAAAGGAATTGTGTTCTTATTAACGGTAATTCCTACTTCGTCCAAGGCAACTTCTGCTTGCTTACCAGTTAATCCCTTGGCTTTAACGTCTACCAATAACAAATGGTTATCCGTGCCACCAGAAACAATTCTAAATCCCCTAGAAGATAAAGTTTTAGCAATCGCAGCTGCATTTTTGACGACCTGTTGCTGATAAGTTTTAAATTCTGGCTCAAGCGCTTCCTTAAAAGAAACTGCTTTCCCGGCAATTATATGCATAAGTGGACCACCCTGTGTTCCCGGAAATACTGCTCTATTTATATCTTTAGCATACTTTTCTTTACAAAGAATAAGTCCTCCGCGTGGACCTCTTAATGTTTTATGCGTAGTAGTTGTAACAACATCAGAAAAAGGAACAGGACTTGGGTGTAAGCCAGTTGCAACCAACCCAGCGATATGTGCCATATCAACAAATAATACAGCGCCTACTTTATCTGCAATTTGTCTCATTCTGGCAAAATCGATAACTCTTGGATACGCACTTGCTCCACCAACAATCATTTTAGGCTTATGTTCCACGGCTAATGCTTCTAGTTTGTCATAATCAATTCTTTCATCTGTCTGAGAAACACCATACGCAATAAAATTGTAAAACAGCCCTGATATATTTAATGGATGACCATGAGTTAAATGTCCACCATGTGAAAGATCTAAGCCTAACACTGTGTCGCCTGGCTTTAATAGTGCTAAATAAACAGCCGTGTTGGCCTGAGCTCCTGAATGAGGTTGAACATTTGCATGCTCAGCACCAAAAAGCTCCTTCGCTCTATCGATTGCTAGCTGTTCTGCAACATCTACATGCTCGCATCCACCATAATATCTCTTGCCTGGGTAACCTTCTGCATATTTATTCGTAAGTACAGAACCACAAGCAGCCATTACAGCTCTAGAAGTAAAGTTTTCAGAAGCGATAAGTTCTATTTTATTCTGCTGTCTGCTTAGCTCCTTTTCTATGGCATCGGCTAACATTGGGTCTACTTGTTTGGTATATTCTAATGAAAACATATAAGCTCCTTTTTTCTTAAATTAGATATGTTTCATTTTAGCTCATTTTGAGTGAACGGTGAATACACCATATTAAATTAATATAAAAACACGCCTCACCCGACGGAAGTTATAAGCATTTTCAGAAAAGTTTGGTGCCGTCACCCTCTCCATTCTTACTAATGGAGAGGGTTAGCAGTCTATTCGGTTACTTATAAAAACATAATTACCTTCTGCTGGGAGAGGACAATTAGATTCAATACTAAAAAAGAAACCCCGTCTTGGGGGAAGATGGGGTTTCTTTTTTAGATGAAAACCAATGAGGTTTTATTTGATTTTGATTTCTAGTTCTTTAGGCTTCTTGGCTTCTGCCTTAGGAATTATTACCTCGAGAATTCCGTTATCCATTGTGGCGTTAATTTGTTCACCTTTAACATTTTCAGGTAAAGTAAAACTTCTTTTGAAGGAAACCTTTCTAATTTCTTTGCTGATGTATTGCTCTCTTTCTTCGGCTTTTTCTGCTTCATCGTCTGCTTCTATGCTCAACACATTATCAACAACATTAATTTTTATTTTTTCCTTTTTTAAACCAGGCGTTTCCATTTGGATAATGTATTCCTTCTCTGTTTCCTTAATGTCTGTCTTTGGAGCAAACCTCATTCCTCCTGTTTTATTTCCAGCAGAATAAGTATTTAATGCATCAAAAAAACCATTGAACACATCAAACTCTCTTAGCGGATCGTATCCTCTGTATTTTATTAAACCCATTTTTACCATCTCCTTTCGGCCCCCTAAATCCCAAGGCCCCAATCCCCCTACAGGCGACTTATTTGTTAGAGGAATATTTAATGCTTTCACCTTTACATATGCAAATACTTTGCCAAACCTCTCCCAGCGTAACTTATTAGTATCTTTTAAGAAATTTACGTGTCGCCACCCTCTCCAAAAGAGAGGGCTTATGCTTCATATGTTGAGCGAACTGGTAGAAATGGTCACTAAGCGAAGCGATGCATTGAGCATATTGAAATGTCGAAGTGATGCCTGGCTGATGGAGTTAAATTATGTATAAAAATTGGACACTAGCGTTAGAAGTTTTATAAAATCTAAAAAAGAATATCTTTCTTAATATAAGAAGTTCCCTGAAAGGTAGCAACAAGCTCACCTTTTTGATTAATAATCTTTACTTCGTAAGTTCCTATTGTTCTGCCTCTAGAAACTTCAGTTGCTTCTGCTGTTAGAACGTCTCCCTCAAAAGCAGGCTTAATGTAATTGATATAATTATTGAGTCCAACTGAAACATTACCACGAGAATTAGAAGCCAAAGCAAAAGCCAAATCAGCTAAAGTAAAAACTGCACCACCTTGAACAATCCTAACACCATTAAGATGTCTTTTTTCAACGATCATGGCTGTCTTTCCGTAACCCTCAGACATGTCTATAATACTGATACCGCTTGTTCTGGCAAATTCATCATTATAAAAAAAGTCTTTTAACTTTTGTTTAATATTTTCTTCCATCTTTGTATTGTACTTCGTCTTTTGAATTTACCCAACAAAAATCAATATGTTATACTGCTTGCTATGAATAATTTAATGCAAGAAATAAAAATATCT